>ERZ869991.47-NODE-47-length-31774-cov-5.750765_pt1 | contig 31774 bp, 44 predicted proteins | sample MGYA00520862_ERZ869991 | MGnify/ENA primary metagenome ERZ869991 (study PRJEB32232, sample SAMN07284978) | human gut metagenome | biome: human-associated habitat; material: feces | host: Homo sapiens | place: Tanzania | collected 2014-08-11 ...
TCTTGTGGTGGAGAAATTCTATAGTCTGCTTTTATTTTCCATATTTCTATTGACGGTTAGATATGAAAGGAGTGTTTATTGTGACTAGAGTTTATGCAATTATTTCTACCTATATGTCTAATCCTGATGCAGAGATTGAGCCTATTGCTTATGCTAGTAGGGAGAAAGCAATCAAGTATTTGTATTCACTGTGTACTAAATATAATGCATGGTGTAGAAAATCATCTTATCCAGAGCAGCGTACTCGGATATATAAAGTTGATGAAAAGAACGGCTCCGTTTATTATAAATACATTAATTCTGCAAATCGTGTTTCTCGTGTTGATGAAACTTGGATTAAAGAATTGGAGGTAGAATAATGGATAAAATTTATGCTATTTGCTACACCTATGGTGGACCTTATAAGAATATTGCTCGGATAGAGGATATGGTTTATACAACGAAAGAAAGCTGTATTGCTCGCCTTAACGAAATCAAGAATGCACTGTCACAGCTTATTGCTGTGAAAAATGGAAGTGTATATTATACGGTCGATGAAGAGAATCTTTCTGTTATTGAGACATGGAAAGATTCTAAAGGATCGAATATTAGTGCATTTGCAAAAGAAATGTACGTAGCGAGCACATCATCATCTACTAAGTCAGAATCAAATAACTCGCATGAAGAAGGCAAGTATATAGTCCGTAAATCACACGATCTATCTGGCTATCTTGATTTCAATGATTTCATGTTTTATAACAAAGGAAGCCTGGCCCATGATATTGATGAGCATTTCTCTTCTTGGGATAATGCTTTAAGCCATCTTTACGAATTGGCTACTAAGTACAACGATAATATCCCAACTGATCCTGTCGAAAAGAAAATTCGATTTATGTATAGGTCGTTCATACCAACGAAATATATGGTCGATGCAAAGGATGGTATTCTGTATGCGTCATGCTGGGCAGACTTTGCTGGATCTGATAGCCATAAATTCAAAATATACGTGGCTTGGATTGAGAAAGAATAAGGAGGTTTAATTATGAAAGTATATGCTATCGTATCAGGTTATTACCCTGAAAAGATTCACCATTTGTATGATCCGATATACACGACAAAAGAAGCTGCAATTAAGATGCTTCATGAAATCTGTGATGCCCTTAACTTTAAAAACGAGAAATGCATCACCAATGATTCCAACTCTTCTAAGTGCTTCGTTGATGAAGAAAAGATGTACGTATATCACATTACACAGATTGAAACTGGTTGGAACGGAACAACACGTACATTTGAAACCAAAGTAATTCCTTGTGCATGGATTGAAACCAGAGACCTTCTTTAAAATGATATATTATATCTATAGAGAAAGGAGGATGACAAATTATGTCTGTATATGTCATCGTATATCACAACGATAATGCAGAACCTATTGATTCAGTGGTTTACAAATCATGGGAGAAAGCAATCAAAAGACTCTATGAAATCAGAGATCGTGCCAATGCAAAAGGTGATGATGTTCACTGTCTTTTTAAGCAGTCTCCTTGTGTCGTCAATGAGGAGCATGGTATCGTCTATCGTAAATTATATACGTTCAGATACAAAGGCGGTGAAAAGTATTTCACACTGAAAACCATTGCTAGCATCTACGAGCGTGAACTTGACGAGGAGGAATAAGCATGACGGAAAGAACCATATACGAAATTCACATCAATGTGGCAACAGATGAGCCTGATAATAAGCCTATCATGTACACGGCAGGAACGAAATACGGTACTCCTGAATTGGCATATAAGTACCTCGAAGAGATGTATAATACCGCTAAGAAGAGTCCGTATATTGAGATGAATAAACTCATGAAGCGCTTGATTCATCAGAAGTTTAAGTATCCTGACAAAACTACCGATGTTATGGCATTCATCAAACCTGTATCTCTTATGGAGGAATAAATCATGACAGAACACGTTTATGCTATCCTTCAGAAGAAAGATTCTATGGATGGCAAATATCCTACGCAGTATTCTCTCGTCTATTCTACTCTCTACAAGAAAGCTATGCTTCGCAATCTGGAGTATAATAAGATTCTTGTCAGAGCTGAAGATAACGAGGATGAACCTACAAACTTCACTGTCTTTACCTATGTCGATGACGAGAATGATTGCATGGCAATGGCGTACTATGATCAGCACGATCGTCCTACACACAGAGTCGAGTACTACAGAATGGAAATGGATATCCCTTGTCCTAGTAACGTCTCACTCAAGAATGAGACTGGTCATATCGTTCTCAAAATCAACTCTGAGAATGATCTGTTCTTGCCGAAGGTTGTTGCTACTTATGGTATTCCCAGAAGTACTAAGCACTACTCTTCCGGCAAGGACAATTACTATTGCTTCAATTTCAGACTTGAGAATGGAGCGATGCTTGATTTCCATTATAGAGATAAAAAGCAGAGTGTCAATTCTCAGATTAGGCACTCTGATAAAATCTCTCCGAAACTTGGCAAATACGATGATTAAGGAGGCACGATTATGGTGACGATGTATGTGGTGACCGAAGGGATTGATCGCACTCCGAAATATGGAGTTGAGTTCAATCTCATCGAAGGCTTCTTAACACCGGAAGCTGCGAAGAAAAGACTGAAAGGTTTTGCTGTCTATCATCCTGTAGTTTGGGATGAAGATGGTCTTGGTTTAACCTACAGGCATATAGCTGAGATTAAACCTAATTATCCAGGTGCTGAAACGGATGTCATCAATGAAACCCGTAAAGTACGTATTGAGGAAGTTGAGGTGGATATTCCAAATGATTTCACGTGATCTCTATCAATTCCGCCATGCCTTTATGAAAGAAGGCGAGAAGGTTAAAGTGGACTACTGGAAGTCTTATTACCTTGATGAAGAGGAATGCAAAAGGCTTCTTACTGAGTGGGTGAGAGAATTTGAGAAATACAATCCTCAGCTTCTTTCCAGCCTCAGTATTGAATATCATGGTGGTATTGCTCGTGTTATCTATTATCGAGAGCGGAAACGCTATGAAGAATCCCTGCAATATGGACCCTATAAAATTTACCTTGAGGAGGACATCTTTGATGGATCAAAAATCGAATTGTGAAGAAAAGACCATAGCAGTTGCTCTCGTAGTATTTGACATCTACGAGACAACTGGTGGAGTCAATGATCTTCTGAGTAGCAAAGTCTTACATGGCTTTGCAAATCAGGAGGATTGTCTTGACTATCTGGATCAGCTGGAAGAAACTTTCCGTGGTTATCGCGACATGGATCTTACCGTTGAACGCCCGAATAATGAGCAACTTATCGTTCGTTATGAAAAAGACGGGCATACTGGTATGAACAACTATCACGTGGAACTCACTCAAATTTACTACTAAGGAGGCTTTATTATGTCTATCTATGAAGAAACTCGGAAACCTGTTAATCTCGATACTCTCTTTAATGAGCTTAATAAGCTTGGTACTTCTGCAAGTCTGAAACTTGTAGATGCTATCGAAGAGCATACGGAATATCATCTGGATCCGTTTGATGGTTATCTCCGTGATAACCATCCTCCGTATGAAGGGGCAATTCCAATTGCCGAAGTTTCTAGAAACTTTGGTATTGATATGGAGAACGTCTATATCTACGTCTATATTTTGGAGCGTCACGTTGTATTTGTGACAACCGATGTTAATCATGATTGCGCTGGCAAGGCAGCAGCAGTTCCAGTTGCAGAAATCTATGCCCTCACTCGTCTGCTTGATAGACTTGGGATCAACGTTGATGATATCAACCACCTTATGAAAGCACTCATAATGAGCGGCAAAGAAGGTTGTGTGTACGTCAGAAAGTTTACTCAGCGCAGAACCAAATTTTACGAAGAAGGAATGAAGGGCGTCGCTACGATGCTCGATAAGAAAGTAACTGGATCTATGGCTGCTTGTGTTAAAGCACTTGATCGGGAAATGGAAGCTGTTAAATCCGATCCTTACTTTGAGGATGTAGAACGTATCAGCAGTACAATTCTCGAATATAAAGCAGATAAAGAAACCGGTCATCCGATTTACTTCCGGGTAGAATACGTAGCTCTCAAGGTTACCGACTATCCGCTTCTTGATTATTAAGGAGGTTATTATGGGATTTCAAACTGTGTATACGATCGTAGCAGAATTGACAACTCTAGAACCTGATTATCGTCAGGTAGATAATCAAAATGGTCTTCGTAATCCGACAGACCGCATCTTTGCAGACATTCCTTCTGCTGTTTTCTATCTCAATATGATTGGCATGCATTACGCTCGTCATAATGCAACAGTTTCTATTGATGGTACTGGAGAAGATACTACCATTTATGTGGACTACAGAGATGGAAAGAATCGGCGTATCCACATCACCTTCTCTATCAGAGAGACTGACCTTGTCAGTCAATCTAATATCTTCGAAAGTAAAATTGATGATGACCCTGATCTTATCATTCGATTCTTTACACCGACTGAAGAAATTAAAGCGTGTGAGGAAAAGGTGGACTAATTATGAAAATTCATTTGGTTCTAATTGACAAGTACAAAGATCGAAATGGAATCGATCATGACGTTGGTGCAATCACAACTGCGTACAAAACTGTGGATGAAGCCACTGAGGTATACATGAAATGGAGAGATGCTGTTAAGTCCAAAGATTCTGAAGCTCATTGGGACTTTGCTATTGTGCAAAAGGATATCCCTCTCTTCAATGGTATTCCTTGGAGAGATCGTGTTTGGACAGTAGTTTGCACTACAAACTTTGATCTGAATGTCCCTGGATCTAACCCTGAGAACAGACTCTTCTCTACGAAGATTCTGCCTAGCTCTGAGATGGCTGAGAATATCTTGGCTGATCTCGTTAATCGTCCGAAGTTCCATATCGATGAGTGTATCACAAAAGTTGTTAAACGCAATGATTACGATGCTGAGCTTTCTGATGACAGTGGAGAAAAGAGATGCTGGGCTAAGATCATTCCGATTGCTATCCCTGACGTTGACCAGATTGGTTGGGAAAGAGAGGTTGTTTTATGAATATCTTGAAATCATGGCTGCTCATCTATAGAACGATAGATGGTAACATGTATGCAGGTGCAAGCTTCTTCACAACTGAAGAACGTGCCCGCAAATATGATCGATCACTAAGCTCCAGCGTAAACGTGTGGAGGAAAGTCATGCAAGTAAACATGGACCCCTTCAATGATCTTTCTAATGAATTTCCTAATGCATGGACAGACACGGTTTATGTGATTCTTATCTACGATACTCGTTATCTTGGACCGTCTATAAGTTGCGTTCCGTTCTATTGCAGTAATGCATTCCCTACGAAAGACAAAGCAATCGCATATCTTAATGAGAAATGTCGTATTCTGGAAACTAGCGGTTGGAAACCTGTGTATGACAAATATACAGCTCCTGATATCAAACGGAAATACGTCAGTAGTTCTGATAAGAATACCGTTTATGAGGCGTTCATTCGCCCTGTAAAACTTCCTAACGTCGGTATTATGTGGAAGGAGTAAAGTATGAAAGCGTACGTTGTGGTCAATACCCAAATCCTCACGTGCTCGTTTAGTCCGTATGAAATTAGCAATGAACCTTTGGTCGACTTCCCTTTCCCGTTCTTCTTTGACAATGAAAACTGGGCAAAGAAGTATGTAAGAGGACGCGATGATGATCCTGAGAAATATCTCAAAAACGAAGACAAGATCATTGAATGCGAAATCGAAGGTGAATATCTGAACGATATTCCTGGCGTAGGATATCTTGTAACCACTGTGGATTATGACTGTGATAATGATGACAGCGTTTGCGCCGCCCATGAAGTTATTCCGCATATCTTCAAACGATACAATGAACCTGTAACAGAGGATAACGCTTATCACTACTGCTACAATGAAGCGTATCAACAGGCGAGACTTCTTGGCCTTGGTAAGAACGCCGTATCCCCTCCTATCAAGCTGATGAAGAATAACTGCTATGTACGGTTCATTCGTAATCCACAGGGGTTGATCACCAAAGCGTGGTTCTGCCATCCAATACTGCCAGCTTCCAATAAGCTCATTAACTTCGATATCCACTAAGGGATAAAAAAGAAGGAACCTGATAGAGAAATTTCAGGTTCCTTCTTTTTTCTAATTATAACGTAAACTATTAGTTAGTGAAAAAGTATATATGAGCTCATGTAGTCCAATTTCGGCAGAGACAGCGGACTTAAAATCCGTACAGTGTTGGGTTCGATCCCCACCATGAGCATTTGGGTGTGCATTATAGAATTTCTCCACCACAAGAATTCTATAGTGTGCACTCATTTCCATTTTCCAACAATAAACGTTCCGCCGGATGTTAATGTATATGTATCTGATGCTGAAAACTCTGATGAATATGATCCCAAACTAAAAGTATAAATAATTGACTCTGTTTGCCATGCTCTTACCCACGGCCCAACAGACAACAATGCAGGGCCCCAGAATGACCCATTTTTATTAAATCCATAAATATTCGTCTCAACATCAAATATTTCAGTCATTATATTATAAGGATATCTTTTCGGTAAATCTACTGTAAACTGTACTGTCCTTGTCGCTGAATCATATAATGAAGATATTGAAGATGCTATATTATGTAAATTATGAATATAAAATAAAATTAATCCATTAGCAAATTTGACATAATCGTTTCCGCTTTCAACTATATCAGCTAGTGGTATACTCATTCCTGATCGTGTATTGTAATTTACATCCATGCTAACCTCGTTTACGTTATCAACCAATCTTTATTTAACTAACAAATGCTTAGCATTTGTTAGCAGAATTGAAAAAGTTTTAAAAATTAACGATGCTATGACGAAAAAAGTAACACGTACTATAGAATTTCTCCACCACAAGAATTTCTATAGTACGTGTTTTTTATTTGCTAGTTATTATTTCCATTTACCTGTTGCTTCATAATTAATTGGTAGCTCACCAATTAATTGAGAATAACCTTCATAATAAGCAATAAAATTTGTTGTATATCTCGACGAAACACTCATACCCCGAATACTTGGATCGAAAGTAAGCATGTAATTAGCAGTTTTAAAAGGTTGATCGAAGGTAACTTGTACAGATGGAATAGAACTGTTAAATGTCAATGTACCCTTATACACATAGTAACCGTCATTATACATCGTATAATTATGCGTATACCGATAAACACCACCATGATCATTGCTACCTGACCCTGATTGTGTTTTCTCATAAGTACCTAGTAAGATATTGATATCATCGGAATATCCATAATATACAGATATCTTATTGCTATCAGATTCAGCCATATACTAATCTTTCTACCGCTTATCACTCTATTTAACTAACAAATGCTTAGCATTTGTTAGGAATTTCGAGAAGTAATTGAAAATAATTCCTAATTTACGATAAAAATGACCTATAGAATTTCTCCACCACAAGAATTCTATAGGTCATTATAAGCATTAATTAGTTATTTCCATTTACCAATAGCGATATAAGATCCACTCAAAGATTCCGGTATTGGAATGATTTTTGCATTATATTTAACTCCTGTAAAATTTTCGTCAGTTGTTCCACCAATTATGTCATCAGTTCTGAAGCTGTTTCCATTTATAATAAAACCTGTTGCTGACGGAGATGGTGTTCTTCCAAGTAAAGAATTTCCTGCCCTTATATGTACTGCATGAATGGTAAGGAATACCATTACTGCGTTTTCATATTCAATGTTTGGAGAAACGATCACAAACGGAGTCGTATCATTTAAAAAACTTTTTGAAAATGATATAGTAGATCCATCTTTTACTTTACTATATATGCCGTAGCATATCTGTAAACCGTTACTATATTGAATATATCCATCTCCAGAATCTATTATATTTGATAATGGAATAGATAAGGCCGATTGTGTATTGTAATTTACATCCATATATTTTCTTTCTACCGTTTATCTCCACATCATTTAACTAACAAATGCTTAGCATTTGTTAGGAAAATTGAAAATGTTTTGAAAAATAAACGTAAGCACGAAAGAAGGCTAGAGCAATTCATTTTGCTCTAGCCTTCTTAATTATGTAATATATGGCGGAAAATTTTCAAATTCTGCGATATGTACTTTATTAGAGTAGACGCCGTTATTATACCCGCCAGCCATTATTAAATAATTTCCAGCAATAGCCATAGCGCAACTACTATAAAGAGTACCATCCGTCATAGAAAACATACTACTTCTGGTAGACATATCTGATAGTTTACTTAATTTGATAAAATTACCAGTACTGTTATCACCACCACAAAATACTCCATATTCGTTGTTTTTCCCTACGATTATATAATTTGGGAGACCGTTATGCGCTGCAGCAGTATAAGCACTGCAACAATATATGGTAGAACTTTTACCAGACGTTCTGGTCAACGATGAATCATAACAGTCAGAAGTATACACAACTGATCCATATGCCTCTGTTGACGTCTTTGCGTGATATTTCATACCAAGATAAAAAACAGCATGCGTACCATCATTTAACCCTATCCCATAACATCTAGAACTGGACATATCACTGACCGAGATTCTAGTTCCCGATGAATTAAATGCATCAACTGTTTTGTATGTTACTTCTGAATCGGCTGTATATCTCCCAATTTGCATTCCACCAGCTATCAGTACATAATTTCCAATTGAGCACGCGCTTGCATTTTTTCTTGCGGTTGATAATGTACCAAAACTTGATTTTGTTAAACTAGTATTATATTTGACTACGCCTTTACTAGTAGATGCAGTGGATGAATTAAATGCTGCGAATATAGCATTGCTACCAAACAAGCAGCCACATCCTCCATTGTCTGGAAGACTTGTTGCAGTAGTTCTGGTTAAACGTGAATTATATGCATCTACTTTCGTTGAATTTGAATAAGTTGTCGAGTGTGCGTTTCCAGCAAATATTAGATACGATGAAAGACGAATTGAAATAGCTGATTTCCTAGCATAACTTAATGGTGTTAATGATGTTCTTGTTAAATTTGAATCAAATGAATCAACTGCATTACTTGAACTATTACTGGTCTCTCCTCCAGCAAAAATCGCACATCCACCAATTGATCCAGCAGATAATGAATCTCTACCTGTTCTGAGCGTTCCGACATAAGCAGCCGTAGTACTATTTTTAAATAATCCTGATCTCCAGACCAAGCGAGCCTTTTCATCTTCATCGCCTATATAAACAGCTTTTACACAGCGTGCTATATTAGAAGATGATCCTAAATATATTTTTGATACAGATTTTGCTTTATTACTTTCACCTATAAATAAATTATGACTCATAGCATATCACTCTCCTTACTCATAAATGAAACGAATTTCATTCGTCGCAAGGGTGGATGAGCCGGCGACTAAATCGGTAGTAGATGCTGAGAAAGTGTATGTACCAGCAGTGATCGTTCCATTTTTCATATACACGGGATTCGCGGCTGAGCCTACTGTATCAGTTTTTGTTAACTTGGAAATCTTATCATTGAGAACTTTACCCTGATTAGCACTCAATGCGTCATCAGTACTAGTGCTGGTTAGATTATCAACGACATCAATTCTCTGCTGCATACCCGCCAGCATCTTAATCCGATTATTAAGAATCTTGGCATTCGTCATGGAGCATGCCTGCTGAGAGTCTGTATCATTAGGAACATTATCAAGTCCAATATCCGAATAAACACCACTAGACATGAAAACGTGCCATGGACCATAATTAGTAGCAGTATCAGGCCGATTGATAATAATCGGATCAGCTGAACTGTCATATGTATAGCTGAGGCCTGTAATAACTCGACGAGCAATACATTGATCGCAGATAAGTGTTTGTGTGACGCTGTTATTCACGCCAAGATAATCAACGCTTAATACACCATTTCTAATAGGCATACCCGAGTAACTACTTTCATCTGATGGTACTTTCGAAGCATCTAAGATAATAGTCTGCGTCATAGTATACTTGCTGAAGTCGTCATAGTAACTCTGAGTGCTGATATGAGGACCGTTTTTTGGCGCAAAATTATTGATTGCATATTTACCAGTTGTGAGCAAGGTATTTAAGTCTGCTCCAGGTTTAAGAATATGCAAATTAATAGCATCCGCAAGCCAGTCTGTTGTATGTGCATTAATTGTATGCTTGGTTCGATCATTTTTACTATAATCGCTAGTAGGATCGTACGCACCATCCGTTAAAAACGGAATTTTATTTTCAATATATTTAAGCTCATTACCTGATACTAACTCAGTCCATCTAATATTCGTATTAGATGCTGTCTGAGCATCAGTTTGACTTTCATTATCATCAAGCGACGCAGGCGCTTGTGCATATCCGTATCCGAGATATGCCATCGGTCCAATCTGACAATAGAAAATCTGGCTATCAGATTCATCATCACCGATGGTGTCCATGACTTTCAGGAAATAATTCATTGGGCCTGGATCATCATCAACCCACATATTTCCTGTAGGAAAGTCGTAAATACTTGGCATGTAAATTGTACCATGCGTAGTATTACTAGATTTTGTATAAGTACACACACCGCAGTATTCACCGTTCTTGAGACCGATGAAACGAGCGACTGTACTATCAAGTACAGTTGGTTTATTAAGATTAACCGAGGTTCCATCTGACAAGTTTAAGGCAACTTTCTTGTCTCCAATACTTGACATAGTATTCACCTCTTTCTGCATATAAACACTATTATGCTCATATGCTGAATGGTATCTAATAAACAAATCCGTAACGGATTTGTTTATTAGATACCATTCAGGAACTATCATTACCCCACCGGGGTAACGTTAGTTTTATGTTAGAAGAGGTGACAATTATGGCTACAATCGGAGATAAGAAAGTATCTCTGGCTCTTCAGGATGGTTCTTCTATTAACTTAAATAAACCTAAAGTGTTACCGGCCAATATTACCAGTTTTACTCAGATTACTGAACCTGGTTTTTATCGTGGCGGTTTAATTTACACTGGGGGATCGCATGGGGATACTGCCGACGCTCAGTCCCATTCCGATAATGAAATCGCGGCGCAGGCACAGCATCCAAATTTATATGTAAATACGAACATTCCGGATTTCGATGATAGCGAAATCAATTTTGTTATTACCGATGGCCCTGACTGTAATAGTAAATTTGGTCAAACCGTGCCAAGTGATGCTACCAATAAATATGTCTTTGATTTATTGGTCGTTCCTAACAAAAATTATCTGGATAGTGCGACGCATATATCTAGCTATAAACGAGATGTAATGTCATACACATTCATTTTGTTTGTTGCTGGATATATCTATACTTCTCAGTTAAATAAATGCACTTACTATACGACTGATGAAAATGCTGATGTTATAGTTGACAAAAATCCAATTAAGACCCACGATGATGAGATCCCTGATGGTGCTGTAACGGAAAGTAATGGTAACGTTATTACAGCAAGCGACTGGATAGAAGCTGGCGAAAGCACAATCTCTATCATTAACGATCTTACGTCTCCTGATAGTAAATCTGCTCTATCAGCAGCTCAGGGTAAAGTTCTCAATGAATCCAAGATGAATACACCCATCTATTCTTCCAGTGACTTGACTCCTGGCGTTTCTAATCTTGCGAATGGCCAAATTTACATCGTTTACTACAACTAAGGAGGTGAGCACATGCCTGCTTATATTGGCGTGAACGGCAAGGCGAAGGCTATTGCTAAGGTTTACAAAGGAGATTCGAACGGTAAAGCCCAATTGATTTGGGGACCTAAAGGAATTGTAAAGTATACTGGGAATATAGTAGATTATTTGAGTATAGGTAGATATTGGGTGGAAGCTACTACAGTAGGTAATTATGCATTATTTGGTGGCGGTGTTAGCGGTAGTGGAAGCGACCTTACCTATCAATCTACAGTAGACGCCTACGATTCTTCTTTAACTAGAACTACTGCTACTGCATTAAGTGAATCTAGAGATGTGTTAGCAGCTACTACAGTAGGTAATTATGCATTATTTGGCGGTGGAAGTACCACCACAGGTACTTATTATTCTACAGTGGATGCATATAATACTTCTTTAACTAGGACTACTGCTACTGCGTTACGTAATAAAAAATATCATATAACAGCTACTACAGTAGGTGATTACGCATTATTTGGTGGTGGGTATGGTATTATCAGTGGAACTCGCCGGGATTATTATAACACAGTGGATGCATATAATACTTCTTTAACACGGACCACAGTTACTAATTTAAGTGCAGCTAGATATATGATGCCAGCTACTACAGTAGGTAATTATGCATTATTTGGCGGAGGTGTTAGTCGTCATAACAGTACTGATCAGTATTATGACACAGTGGATGCATATAATACTTCTTTAACACGGACCACTGCTACTCCATTAAGTAAAGCCAGATATAACCACACAGCTGCGACAGTAGGTGATCACGCATTATTTGGTGGTGGATTTTCGAAAATTAACGATAGTAATACATATCATGACACAGTGGATGCATATAATACTTCTTTAACACGGACCACTGCTACTCCATTAAGTAAAGCCAGATATATGGCACAAACTACCACCATTGGTAATTATGCATTATTTGGTGGTGGAAACAATAATGGAAGCATTGTAGATGTATATGATGCTTCTTTAACTAGAACCGCTACTACCAATTTAAGCATATATAGATACATGCACGCAGCTACTACAGTAGGTAATTATGCATTATTTGGTGGCGGGTATGGTAGTTATGATACAGTAGAAGCTTACTACGTTTGGGAATAAGGAGGTGGTACCATGAGAGGACATTGTTTCGTGGACGGCGTGGAGAAGCACGTGAAATGCGCGTACGTCGGCGTGAACGGCAAGGCGCAGTACATCATGAAGCCTCCAGGAGTAATCAAGTATGGTGGTAGCGTGGAAAAAATCCTAAATTCTGGGCAGAATGTATCCGCAGGCTCCATTGGAGACTATATATTAATTGCTGGAGGTTCCATTTATGACAGATCTTCTAAGAGTTGGACTTATTATGATTCAGTCAGCGCATATGATAAATCTTTTGTTCAGACGTCAGCTCCAGTATTATCATCTAAACGAGCTCCATTATATAGTGGAGTTACTATTGGAAATCATGTAATATTCGGTGCGTCTTTTTCTAGTAATTATGTCGACGCATACGATAGTAATTTAACTAAAACAGCAATTAGCAAATTTAACAATTGTAGTAGATATACGGTGAAGAATGGAATATCTCTTGGAAATTATGCAATATTCGGTGGTGGAGGTTCTTCTTCTTCTTCAGTATTTGCTGAAATTTATGATTCATCTTTAACGAAAATTTCAAATTCATATAAGTTTTCAAAAAGATCATTTGGAATGATGGCAGCATCCATTGAAAATTATGCAATATTTGCTGGAGGAACAACATCGTCAATGATTCCTCCGTCAGAATCGGATATATATTCAGATGCTATCGCGTTTAATAAAAATTTAACCAATGTATCAATTAAATCGTTAAGTCACCCACGATGGAATAGCGCAGCTACTAATATAAACAAAAAATATGCTATATTTTCTGGCGATGGAGAATCTAACATCACATCTATAGATGCATATGATAGTGAATTAACGCTTACAACAATAAATAGCGCGTTCTACAAATATTCTCTTAATAGCGTTGGCGTTTCTATCAATAATTACGCATTATTAGGTGGGAGTTCATCAAATGCCTCATGGAAGCGTGTAATTGTATTTGATATTAACCTAGTTAAAAGTATAGCTCCAGATTTAGAAGACATCGGATATTATATATCTGCGACATCTGATACAGCAAAAAAATATGCAGTATTCACTGGTGGCTCTAGATATAATGGAATAATGAATGTATATACCTACAATGACGGTTATATTCCCTAACTTCCTATCCATCGCACATATTAGTAACATTTCCATTGCAGTACACTTCTGTAATGGGTTTTCCATTTACCAATTTACTATAAAGGAGATTTCATTATGGCTCGTTATGCAATTTACGATGGCAAGTCCGATGTCATCACTCCCTCTGGTGCTACTTTCACTGCCAAGGAATGGCTGGATAAGTTCCCCTGGGGTCGTATGACTAAGATGATTGTCGGTGGCGGCGTTATCAATGGTTCTGTTGCACTGGTCTTTGATGACTATGTGGATCAGGCCAAGAAGCGTGGTTGCGATCTTTCTGGTTGCACCACCGATGAAGAGATTCTGGCTAAGATCGAGGAGTTCGAGGACAATCCCCCTGTTGTTGAGACTGTCTCTGATCAGACCCGCATTGCTGATGCTCTGGAAGACATCGCAGCACAGAATCTGCCTGATGCAGAGGATACCACTACTTCCTCTGATTCCAGCAACGCTTGATCATCTTACGAAAGGAAGGTAACTTACTATGGCTGCTATGACTCAGAAGGAGCGCCTCCAGGATCGCTGGGAGCACAATCGTATTACTGAACCCATGCTGCGTGTTTATGTCCGCAAGGGCCTGATCACGAAGGATGACTTCAAGGAAATCACTGGCAAGGATTATTGATATCTACCACTATCAATAACCTAAAAACTCCATAATCAACCAACCATCAAACTAACAAATTTAATTAAGAAATGCTAAATGTAAGCACATGAACTACCACCACAAATAGTTCGTGTGCTTACATTTTTTATTTGAAGAAAAAGAATATAATTCTTATTAAAACGCCAAATTAACGTGAAGAGATGAGATAGTAGAAATTCTCGGTAAAGAAGAAGCTGACAACCTTTTCGCTTTTGAAAAAGAAGCTTTTTTCATCTAACTAAGCAAGAAATACAAAAAATAAGCACACAAGCTGTGATTTTTATATCCGGCTTGTGTGCTTATTTTTGTATATCATAGCAGACTGTTAAATATGAATATGAAAGGAGTCTTAACTCTATGAAAGTTTATGCTATTATTTCTGCTTATGCATCAAATCCTGATGTTGAGCTTGAGCCTATTTCTTATTCTAGTAGAGAGAAAGCAATTGCGCATTTGTATTCATTATGTGATAAATATAATGCATGGTGTAGAAAATCATCTTATCCAGAGCAGCGTACTCGAATGTATAAAGTTGATGAAACGAGCGGCACCATTTATTATAAATACATTAACTCTGCAAATCGTGTTTCTCGTATCGTTGAAACATGGATTAAAGAATTGGAGGTAGAATAATTATGAAAGCTTATGCTATCGTATGTAGAAATAACTATTCCGTGTGGATAGATGATAAGACCTTTACTGAAAAAGCAGCAGCATTCCGATATGCTTCTAATTCTATTCCAAGTTCTATATTGTGGAAAGTATGTCCGATTAATGTAGATATCTCTAATGAGATGAATGTATCTGATACACTAATTGAACAGAATAAGGATGCCTGGATTGAAGTTCTCTATGATCCAAGAAATCACTTAGGTACTAGGCATGTTATCTCTCCTTCTTATATAAAGTATTACGCACTTCCTACAGAGCAAGGTGATATCAATGACCTCAAAAAGAACTTAATACACCGTATTTATCAGGGGGCTGAAACGCTCGATGATGTGCATACGATAAAGATCATTATCTGAAAACACCAAATTAACGTAGAGAGAAAGGAGGAAATATGATGGGAATGAAAGAAGCCATTGTAGAAGCTTGCAGTAATAGTCTCATTACTGTAACGGAAGCAATGCAGTTATTTTCAATTATAATGGAATCCGAAGTAAGTGAAGTTGATAAAGATTTTAAACCAAAAGAAATCATGAAGTTATCTTCATTTAAGAAAGTCCATATCACAGAATCAGTCATAGAAGAATGCAAGAAAAAGTATCCGGATCTAAAGCATGTAAGATGCAAAGATACGGATACATACAAGTGTGATGGATATATGTGGTTGGATGGAGAAAATCTAGTATGTCATGTAGGATCATGTGAATACTTGGATGATAAAACAAAATGGATCGTATCGTTAGAGATAACGAAAAACTATAAAGATCATGGATTATCAAAACAACTGATCGATTATGCTGTAAAGAACATGAAGTGCAAATATCTATCAGTGGATAAGAGTAATAAACTGGCAAAGATGATCTATGACGAATATGGGTTTAGAGTATATCAAGAAGACAAGAAAATGTATTATATGACACTGGATAAAAATCCAGTAAAATCATAATGAAAGGAGAATATAGTATATATGGATTGGATGAAATTACAACTTTCCATTTACGAAAGTTATTCCAATGGTGAGATGACAAAAGACGCATGTGATAGTCTTATCAATTCCATCTATAATAAAATTGGTGACAGTATCGTTGAAGAAGCAGAAAATGCTGAAAACGAATTCATCAATGCTTCACTTAGCGTGCTTACTGAAAATACTCATGATAGTAATTTACTTATGGAAGCAGCTAATACGTTCGCTGATAAAGTAAAGGCATTATGGGAAAAATTTAAAACATGGCTGAAAGCTTTAATCAATAGGCTATTTGACAGAAAAGAAAAACCTTCCGGAAAAGTAAATGGTCCGAAAGGTTTAATGAGTGCTTTAAATACACTGAAATCAAAAGTGAAATCACTGAAAGGTGCTACTGGCGCTAAGGTAGCAGTAGCTATTGGTGGTATTGCAGTTGCTATCGCTGGTGTAAAGAAAGTTCTCAGCAACAAAGGCAATACAGAAGAAGTAGATGCTAATGCTGTAGATAAATCTTGTAAAGATATCATGGATGATTGCCAATCAGTATCTGAAGGCCAATCAAAGAAAGGTACTGAAGATAAAGAGAATCCTGTATCAAAAGTTATCAAAGCGCTTCGTGATACTGCATCATTAATTAGAAGTGTTGTGAGTGGATTGATCCATCACAAGACTTCCAATCAAACTGAAAATAAAGCGTCAAATAATCCAGTCCTTAGTAAAGAATTTATGGACGCAATCAATAAAAAAGATAATCTTGCTGTAAAGATTATGATTAAGGATGCTATTCTTCTTGATCTCAAGTTCACAAAAGGAAAGAATTTAGTATCAGCTATGCTTTCAGAAGCTAAGAAGAGTACTCCTGAAATTTTTGACAACCAAGAAAAATTCGATGATATGACAGATGATAAGTCCAAATGGACGATGGATTATCTGAATTTGCATCTTGTAAAATTGATGAGTGGTAACTTCACGGAAGAGAATATTCATTATCTTGAAAAAGTTGCTAAAGTAGCGATGAGTAATAATTCTAAGAAAGATGCTCCATCAAAATCTTCTGATAAAGATGATATCAGTAAAGTATTTTACTGTGTAGAATACGAAAGATTTATGAATGCAATTCATAATAAAGATAGAATTTTTGTAATTGGCTCTGTAATAAGTTCTTTTAAAAATAATGTGATCGGAGGAGACACTGAAGAAGCTGATGCGATGCTAAAAATTATAAAAAGAGAATATCCTGAAGTTATCGTGGATACAAAAAACATCGATGGCATTGATAAAGATCTTCCGAAGAATGAAAAGGATTATGATTTTGAGAAGTTTTCTTGGTTGATGTATGCACTTGAAAAAAATTTCTCTATGGAAAGAATAAATCTTGCAAAAAAGATTATTAAAAACCGAATAATCAATAAACGATGAAGAAAGTTGACATTGAAAATGACAAACTTACATAATGCTATCCTTGAAGCGTGTAATGATGATGTCATCACATCTCATGAAGCAAATACTTTGCTTGAAGGTATCTATTATAGCATTCCAATTTTAAAAAATGATCGCTTGCCAATGTCTGTTATTGGTATGGCGAAAGGATATATCCAGTCTATGGCGAAAATGGTTGATTGCAGAAATTTCTGTATTTCAGTCCAAAGAACTTTCCTTCCTAGTAAACTCTATAATCTTCCTGCATCATTTAAAAATAGATACCGCTTTAGAGGAACTGCATATTACGATCAATTTGCATATGAAGGAGACTATGAAGATACTATCAGTATTCTTGATACTGACGAAATTAATGCAAAATATCCATCAAAATGGAATCAGCCATTATACGTGATATTTGGTGAGCTGATTGAGCTTGTTGGCCATTATATTCCATATTCAAACGATCGAACTTATGATGGATTCATTTTCTATGGAAACGTAGATGAATATCATAAAATCGATACAATGGTTGTTATGAATCACTATATCAATGGAAAGAAACCTGTATCTAAGCAGATTAATTTTGTTGGATTCAGTGATACACCTATGAATAGGCTTTTTGTTGAGAGTACTGATTCATTTATGAACGAATCATCTGGAACTACGTATGACAAAGTAAAATGGCATACGGATAATGGTGAAGATGAGAAGGAAGTCTATAAACGATTTAAGCTCATTTTCTCATATCTTTCAAAGCATAAGATGCTTACTGATGAAGGAAAAGAAGAGCATAAGCTTGGAATTAGTGAAGATACCATTATCAATAGCAATATGCTTACTGCTGATGGTAATAAGCTCATGAGTAAGTATTATGATGAAATGCTTCGTCTTGATATTGAAGATATGAAGCAGAAACTTGAAAAGATTTGAGGTGTATACAATGACAAATTTACAGCATGCTATCTTGGAAGCTTCCAATAACGATCTTATTACGAGTTCCGAAGCATCATCTTTATTAAATATGACTGAAGCAGTTATTCCTTGTCCTCCGGAAAAGTCAGCAGAGCTTCGTGAATATTATAAACGGGTGGTTGATAACTCTATTCGTCAACTTGAGTTTAACGAAAAAGACATCAATAAGGAATACGCTAAAGAAATTAAAGGATGGGCTACGGATAAAACATGGGCACAGCATGCCAATTCTTTACCTCCTGATAAAGAAAAAGAAGCCAAAGCGCTTAAAGAAGTTAAAGCGAGATTTGAAGATATTATCAAAACAATGGATAAGTACTGGAAAGACTTCGAAAAGAAGCTTGGTGATAATGACGTATTTATCACTGGTAATATCTGGGTGAATACAGGCTTACTCGGTAATAAATCAAGTTTCGTTTCAAAATGGTATGGCTTTGATGAAAATAACATGAAGATACCTATGAGCGAAGCGGCTTATTATTGGGGACGCGTTATGGAAACTTTCTATAACGCATATGTTGATATCATCTTTGATGATGGATATCATAGATATGGCAGCCAAAGTTATTTTAATGGGTTAAATGCTCTTAAGAAACAAACTAAGATTTTGGAAAAGTTAAAAGAGGGATATGTGCGTCCTCTTAATATGAAGTAAAAATATGAGACTTATGGAATATAAAAGTTTCCATAAGTCTCATATTTACCAAAAAAAAACAAATTCGTAATGCACAAACCCTAATAAAGAAAGGAGATATTCATCGTGAATTTTAATGAATTAAAAGATGCAATTCATGAAGGTCTCGATAATGGAACTATCACTGAGTCAGCTGCAAACCGGTTGTTGGCTCAGTTTGAGAATGCGGATATCGATTACGATCTTGATATGGCCCTCAATGAAGCCTCTATGGCAGAAAGTTCTTTTATGGAAAGCGCTGTTTCTTATAGCACTGCTGATGAGTCGTATGACCATTTCGTTACCGAAGCAAAGACATTTGCCGATAAGGTTAAGAAAGCTTGGGAAGCTTTTAAGAAATGGGTAAAAGAAATCATCAAGAAGCTTGAGCGCAAAGTTGAAGAGTTTAAGGCTAAGATTACAGGTAAGAGCACTGTAAAGGTTACTCTTAAGTATAATCTTAAGAAAGTCAGTGATCTTCTTTCAAGTTTAATTAGCAAACTTCGAAACATTTCTGCAGAGCATCCTGTAATTACAGGATTTGTCGAAATGATTGCTGGTCTGAAGGCGGTAAATTACGTTACTACCGGTCAGCTTCGAGATAAACTGGTTACTGATATTCGTAAACAGCTGTTTACTATTAGTAGTATGCTGGATAGTCTCGAGTCAAAACTTGGTGATACTAAAATCATCAATGTGATTCGCCCTGTTATTAACGTTGCTAATGCCGCTATTCTCGCTGCATATCCTGCTTCTTCTAGTAAGATCGAGAATACGATTGCTGGTCAGTATTATCGAACGAATGTTGAGCAGGATCTTGCTAATAAGATGGCTCCGCAGATTGATAAGTTACAGAAAGCTTGGAATGACCTAACTGAAGACTCCGTCAATTGTGCTGTGGAGATTCAAAAAGGAGTCGAAGATCCGAAAGACCTCGAAGCATTGAAGGCCAGGATGAAGAAAAATACGGAAGAGTCGTATAAAATCATAGATACATTGACAGAGATTGGCAAAAAATTTGGTATTCATGGCGATGATGTACGTAATGTTACGAGTGAAAATATCCAGCAGGGTATCGCTGGTAAATTCATTGCAACACGCGTTTTGTATACAGAGCGTCTTGTTCGTACCGAAACAATTAACCTTAAACGTATTATCAATAAAGGTCCGTACGATGGCCAAGATACAGCAGTTCGCGAAGCAATTGCAATGATCCGTGAACATGTTAATGAGCTCACCACATGTAAGGATTCTATTGATAAGTTGATTGCTAGCGATCCGAAGGATAAGGTATATCATCAGATTAAAACAAAATATGAAAAGAGTTCAAGAAAAATTGACTCTATCATGAAAGACGTTGACAAGCTCGAAATGATTGCTAAACAGCGCCATCTTATTTAACGCATAAAAATACACCTAGTGGAAATCATTATTCCACTAGGTGTATTTATTTCATTACAGCTTGTACTGTTTCAGGAAGTTCTCAACACTGGTGATCTGGGATACAAAATCATTGACCTTCTTACGCATATTAACATACTTACTGGTAACTTTCTTTTCTTTCTTAATACCAGAAGCAGTCTTCATGCAACTGTCAATGATATCATTCATGCTCTTAATATAGTCGCGGGCCTCAGAGCACCGAGCCTTTGCTGCATTGGCAGCTGCGGGTGCTTTACTCTTCGTCTTTTCAAAATGACTTCCACTGCATTTGCGTGCAGCATGAGCCAGATAATTTGCATGCATAACAGCACCGCGAATTGCAGTCATACCGTCAGAGAAAACCGCAGTTTCATAATTCTGATATTCTGCAAGGAATGCTTTCTGTGCGCAAATAACATCCGGACTTACTTTCTGGAGTCTCTCATTAAGGTCCTTAATTGCAAGACGAGATTTTTCAGCATTCGCACTAACCGTGTTACGTGAAGACATAGCTGACTGATATGCATCCAGTGCACGTGCATACTCCTCACTATTGACATCGAGGCTGTCGAGTTTTTCTTTATAGCTTACAATGGTACGAGTCATAGTGCAAAGAGCTTCATCCTGGGTTTTAATCTGAGCGCTATACTCAGCCAAAGCTTTTCGTGCGGCTGCATATTCGGGGTACTTTTCATCCATTTCATCAGCTTGAGCAACTACAGCATCCTTTGCATGTCGCACATTGATGCCTGAATTGGTATCACTGTCCGTATGGATAGAATAAGCTGCTTTGATGACAAGACCATTTACCATAGAGATAATGCTACGAAGGATATGGATACCCTTCGTATCAGCATTCTTTGCCTCAAGATCAGTCAACTTAGAGCTAAGCTTCATCAGCTTATCCTTAATGCCGTCCATAATCTTGTTACGCTGAGAAATTGTGATAATGCTACCAGTAGCAATACCTGCCGCTTTAGCAAGATCAAGAACAGGCATATTCATGAACTTATCCCACCAGCCCTGGAAGTCGTAGGGAGGTTTGATATGATCAATACAATCAGACAGGAATTTCTCGACCTTGCTCAGATCAAAAGGAAGATTAATCTTCTTATTCTGATCTTCCTTACCAGTAATCTTAGCCTTGATCTGAGAAATCTTAGAGCTGATCTTATCGATCATCTGCTTGATCCACTTCTTAAAAGCTTCCCAGGCAGCCTTGACCTTATCAGACAGGCTCTCTGCTTTCTTCTCGAAAACAGCTTGGCTCTCATAACCATTACTATAAGACATTGCACTTTCCATGAAGGAAGACTGGGCAGCATCAGCTGCCTCCAGAGCAATATCAAGATCACGGTCAATTGATGCGGATTCAAAAGACTCGAGTAAACGAGTAGCTGCGTCTTTGGACATTTCGCCATTCTTGTAGCTCTCGTAAATAGCATATTTCATGTCATTGAAATTCATGTTATTTATCCCCTTTCTTAAATTAATTAAGGTACGTTAAATGGTTGTTTTTAATAATAAAATACGGAGAAATACTTGATTTTAGTATTTCTCCGTATTATTAAGGTTAAATTAAACCGCGAGATTTTGCAAGTTTCATGAGATTATCACGACGAGTCTGAAGATCTTTCACAGTGTGGCCAACATCTTTAAACCATCTTTCATTACGTTCATCGGCAACAATATTGCTGTCATATTGTGCTGTATAAACGCTTTTCACCAATTCAATATTCTTAACCGCATCATTGAATGCTTCGTTTGCATATGCAACAGTTCCGCGATATACATCAACAACATCTTGATTGTCGTCTTTCCAATTAATCTTTTTCGAATTGATCATTTTGCCAATAGTAACAAGCTGTTGCCGCATAACTGACAATGATGTTTTTACAAAATAAGATCCGGATGTATAAATGATTTTATCTCGATCCTCACTCGGAGAAGCACTCTTCATATGCATTAGAAAATCAGAAAATGCATCATTCGCCTTTTTATAATCCATCTGAATCTTATCCCAATTCGGATCATCTAATTCCATAGATTCCAGCGCCTTTTTAGCATTATCCAAATTATCTTTCAATTTATTATATTCAATAAGCTCTTTTCCCTTATCATTAAAGTCCTGAGAATAATCAGCGTCATACTTATACGAATCTGTATTTAAGATTCTAGCCGCAGTATAAATGATACTATTGACAGTAGATACGATGCTACGAATCGTTGAAATTTTCTGCGAATCAACATGGTCAAGCTCAAATTGATTAAGCCGATCACTAATTTTTAATAATAATGAATTAATTAAAGCCATAGCACCATATGCTTCATCATTCATTATGTCACAATAAGTTCCGTCAGCTTGTTGTTTCTCAAGAGGACGCACGGGATATGATTCCGTAAAGAAACCGGTCTTCGTTTTAAATTTATTCCAGAAGGAATCATTAAAATCGGCATCCGGTTTCAAATGATCAAGAATCTTTTCAAGATTCTTTTTGACTGTATTCAGATTAAAGGGAAGGTGAATCTTTTTCTTTTCCTTAATCTTAATGCCGGTAACTTTTTCAATGAGTTTCTTCACAACGGATTTTACCCATTTCTTAAGAGATTCCCAAGCATTCTTGATCTTTGTCATGAGCGAATCAGACTCATACATAGTCAGCATCGCAGATGCTTCTTGGAATGTGATGAGATCTGAATTAGATGCTTCCAAAATAGTATGCTGAAAGTTAGTCATACTATATTCTCCTTTCTTTACTAAGGTTGATTGTTAAGAAAACGTTTTTTTTGGCTCTTATGCCACTAAGACAATTATTTATACATAATTCCTATGGGAGGGAACTCATGATGTATAATTTGAGATATGAGATAGTAACACCACATTTGAAATTTGTATACGACAATGACAAGCTCATCCAATTCGAATATTCTGCAGATGAATTTGATGAAGATGGAAATGGAGCCATTGACATCATAAATCAGATCACTGAATGGAATCCGTTCGAAGACATGATCTTTGATGACAGAGAAGAAGGACTTGAAGCACTAATGAAACTTGCTGAAGCCACTCATTCTGTTACTCAAGAGAATCGTTACGACAAGGATTCCTATCAGAGAATTGCCAATGAATATAAATTCATTGATGGTGATTTCAATTTCACTGCAAGAGTACTCTGTGACGGTAGGCATGGCTGCTTTGTCGATATTACGAGAATGGATGAAGTAATTGAGGGTATTACTCCAACCAAACGTGGCGTACTAATCAATGGGAATACAGATGGCTACTATTCATCTTTTGGAAGTTCATCTGTAATTAGAGTCATGAAAAACGGGAGTTGGAAGTTTATTGATAACTTCCAGCAGATGGAATTCACTTCATTTGAAAATGCTGCAAAGGTTATTTGCTTCTTAGTAGGACGTAGTACATCTAAAATTAAAGAAGATGAGTATATCTTTGATTCTCATAAAGGAAAGGTCATTAATGTAAACGAATCTACGAACCTCTTTACAGGAGCATTTGATAGCCTTTGCAAATATACCCCGTATACAGTGACTGGAATCTACTTAATGGAAGTAGATGGAGTCTATCATGTATATCCGGTATGCGAAAGCCATTATCCGATTGCAAATGCCATCGTTCCAAAGAATCATAAAGAGCTTGATAAGTTCACTAATATCGTTTCCGATAAATGGCATAATATCTATCAAATTCTTCGAATTTATGAAGATGGGACGATCGTTGGTACAGAAATCTCTAGTCAGCTTTATTCTGTAGAAATTTCTATTACACGATATCCTTATTCAAGTTTAAAGACATTCATCGACGTGGTACATGAGTATCTTGGAGAAAACTATACCGTCATTGAATGTACAAAGAGTATCGACAACGTCATTACACATCGTATCTGGACTGTATCAAATTATGAAAAGGAAACCATCTGGAATTACATGGTGGTTGAAGACACGTATCCGAATGGTGAGAAGGTCTTCAATATCAAATATATTGATTCAAGAAATAGCGCCTTTATCATTGGCTAAAAAATCGAGATAGCAGGTTATTTTTAATCTGCTATCTCGATTATATATTATATATGTAATGACAGTGAAGTACGAGTAACTGTCAACTAGCTTATATTACTTAGGAGGTAATAACTATGGCTAACCTGAATTGCTTGACCCACGACACCGCAGATGGTAAGGAGCACACCTATCGCATCAATGAGTGCGATAGCTACTTCATCTACAAAGAAGACGTCTATCCTCTGAGCAAAGTACCTGCAATCTATCCAAACAGCGCCGATATCAAAACGCTTCCTGATCGTATCACAAGTGTCTTCGATCTTCGTTTTGAAGATATCGATGAAGCGAAATGCTTCTTCGAAGCGTTCGACTATTTCCCTCGCGAGTTTGAGTACATGCTGTATCTCGATGGCTGCCGCAATGATGATCATCACATCAATGACAACTTCAGCAGCAAGGTTCTGAATCTCACCGGCGAGCCTGCAGAATGCATCGCACTTGTGAGAGATCGTAAAACCGGAAAGTATGCTGCTCTTCCTGGTGATTCTACTGTTGTCTACGGCGATGACGATGATCACGATGAAGTAACAAACATGAAGGTTGATCCTGTCACTCGTTACAGTGTTTGTGATGGTGTCATCGCATACAAGACCGAAGACCATGCTCATACCATTTTGGAAGGCTATGAGTACGACCAAATCACCAAGGACTATACCGATGTGAAAACCATTCGTCACATTGCCGATCCCAATGCGATTACTCGCATCAGTGATTACCATTATTCTTCCACTGGGGACCTTACTGCAATGATTCTGTACATCATGCAGTGCGCTCAGGATGAGAAGTCTCCTGCCGTCATCACTTTCGAGAAAATCGAAAACATCAACGGCGTTAGCGCTGGGCATATTGCTGAGCAGATGGATCTGGTTCTGTATAAGACAAAGGAAGTCAGTTATGCTCTGTATGTCTTCCGCAATGTTTCCAATGACGATTCTGTCACTCTCGTTGAAGGTTACGTCTTCGAAAACCTGAAAGACATCTACAAGATGTTTCGATAATAAGGAGTTTTACCTATGGATGAATTCGTAAAAGAAAATATCATGCATGGGACTGAGTTCATCGTCAACGAAGATACACATGATATCTACTACATCATTCCTGGTGTATTTAGTTACTATCTTCGTCATGATGGACGAATCGTTCATTATGAAAACAGTGAAGTCGAGGTCATACAGAATCTAAGTGACTGCTACTTCGATAGCTTTGATGAAGCATGTAACTTCATGAAATTCTTCGGTGCTTGCGCCAGCAATAAGCGTCCTGACATTTTCTATATCGGTATTGTAGTCGGATCAGAAAATAAGGTATTTGATGATCTGATCCGCTATGCAAGCACTAAAGATGTTGAAATCATCGCAGATGTCTTGATTGCCGCTGATGAGATTACCGAGGGCCATTGGATTTATCGTCCTATGATTTCCAAGGATTGCAGCTTCAATCTCAATGAAGTTACTGACAGCATTAGCATCAAGTCCGTGATGAGTCTTGTTCTGAAACCCATCCCTGAGCTTCCTAACTGCTACAGAATCACTGGATGTCCTGTGCAAAAGATGATTCAGATCACACTCAACCAGAGCAATATCTCTGGTAACACTATTCTGAAGTTTGTGATTGAGCCTATGGACATTGACCACGTGAGCCGTATTGTGAACTACCGTTTCTACTCTGTCGAGCAGATTGTGTTCGCACTGAAGTGCTTTGGCGCAAAAGACGTTATGGCTTACGACGACCTCGTTAAGTACAATAATGAGGAATATCCCCAGCAGTACATCCGATACTTCAATAAGGACGATGATGAGATCACTCTCTTTATCACTGAAGAAAGTGCTGATAACACTCTGCAGAAAGTCTGTAGAATCCATGAACTCGTCTAAATGACGGAAAAGAAGGTAGTACGATAAAGATTTCGTACTACCTTCTTTTTTGTATTTAAACAGCTACGGGAATATTCTTGATCTGAGGATGAGTTTCATAATTCTCCACAATCAGAGAATCTGTTGTGAAGTCATAGAAGTTCTTAATATCAGGATCAAGAGTAACCTTAGGAGCAGCGTATGGTTCTCTCGAAATGAGTTCCTTAACCAGTTCAAAGTGGCGATCATAGATATGAGAATCCGCAATCACATGAACCAGCTTACCAGGAATCATATCAGAAACCTGAGCAACCATCATCAGAAGAATTGCATACTGACACACATTCCAGTTATTTGCCACCAGAGTATCAGAGCTACGCTGATTCAGAATCATATTCAAGACGGGTTTATCACCCCAAGGATCATCAGTTACATTCCAAGTAGTTGAATATGCACAAGGATACAGACCCATTTCAGAAAGATCATTGAAGTTATACGTATTCGTCATAATACGGCGAGAATACTGATCATGCTTCAGATCATAAAGGACTGCATCCATTTGATCCATCATGACGTAAGGATTACCATTCTTAGCAAAAACGGTTCCTTCCGGATAAGCACCAGTTTCATCCATAACGGCTTTATGATGCTTATACTTCTGACCAATCTGGTATCCATATGCCTTACCAATGGAACCAGATTCATCTGCCCACTCATCCCAAATGTGAGACTTCAGATTATTGACGTCATTGTCTTTTTTCTGGTAAATCCAAAGGATCTCATCCATACAGGATTTCAAAGCAGTCTTACGAAGAGTCAGTGCAGGGAATTCCTCACGAAGATCGTAAGTATTCACAATGCCGAACTCCTTTGCTGTACAAGCATGAATATTGGTATCAGGCCAAATTGCTCTGGATTCATACAGAGGAATCGGGCCAGTTCTTTCATACTTACCTATGTGAAGAATCTTTTCACACTGGTCAATAAAGATTTCGTCTGCTTTACTCATATTACTTTCTCCTTTACATGCTGGTATTTTCAGTGGCATCAACGTACAGAATATACTTACCGACTTTCGTCTTCAGTACATCATATGCATCTTTTCCAGAAATAATGGTATGATTTCTCATATCATGCATACGGTACTCAACAATATGCGCTCCATATACGAACGGACGATTATCATCCGTAATAGCGTCATCAGTTTTCGGATGAATCCAGCCAATAAAGCAGTTGTCATCCGGATCAAACGTTTTTTCATATTCAGCGATATACACATACCTTGCCACACCGGCATAGTAATGCTTTACCATACGACTACAAGCAAGAAGCTTTGTAATCAAAGAGAAACGAGACTTCTTGATGAAGTAATAAATTTTATCTGTAATCCATTTAAACTTCTCCGGAGTACCTGTCATAATACAAAGATTGAAATCAGGATCGGTCAGTGCCATATAAGCGAGATAAGCACAGATAGTTTCTTCACCGTGCATATAAGCGGGATTAATATTAAAAAAGATATTATTCTCTTTAAACATCACGGATGCCATATCAACGTCAAACGGATACAGCTCCAGAAGGCCAGGATTCCGCATATTATCAATGAAATCAGAATACGCACGAGCCTGGCTATACGTCATTTTAGAACCCATTATAGTACCCTCCATTTCTATGATCCGAAGAAAAATGAGACTTATACTCAAGTTTAGACGATATTTAAGTAATATACGGTAATTCGAAGTTATATAAGTGAAGACATTTTGGAAACTAATAAGGAGGCTGTAAACTATGATTATTTTAGGTTTCCCTGCAATTGGTAAAAGTTCTTACCAGAAAGACCAAGCGAGATGCACTACTTGGGAAGGACCCAGATGCATTGACCTTGAGTCATCAAACTTTATCAAAGATCAACATTGGGCAGAAAGCTACGCACAGGTAGCTTCCGATCTTTCACGTCAGGGATATGATGTATTCTGCTCCACTCACAAACTTCTGAGAGATACTCTTCTAAAGATGAAAGCTGATGGTAAGATTGATAAACTATTTATCGTCTATCCATCGTTGGAAGTATATGATTCGTGGTGCACTCGTTGCAAGAATCGCTGGTATACAACTAAACTTGAAAAAGACTCTCGTAGTTTTGCAAGAATTGAAAACTTCTTCCAAGCAGATGTAATGGAGATCGAAGAAGAAATTAAGAACGGTAAGTATACCGATTCTTATAAGATTGATGGCCCGTATAACCTTGCTAAGATTTTGGAGGACTTCAGAAAGAAATGATTATTTTATTTACTTTCAAGAAAAATCCTGTTACAGAGTTTGCTTCCTATGAAGATAAACTTCAAAGAGACATTAGCAAACGAATCATTATGTCACGCCCACTTTCTTGGTATGATGCATATGGAGAAGATGCATTTCGATGCATGATCAATAATGCATTCAATCAATCAAATCTCCGTAATAATATCGTTTTAGTTCCGGCATATGCTGGTGTTGTATATGAATTACGAAAGACTAATAGACTGAAAGATGTCTATTGGATTCAGCAGCCCGATTGGAATGAATGCGAAGACTATCTTGATCGCTGTAAAGGATATGTGATTGACTTTCCTACTTATCGCAAATTCGCACAGCATGTAGCAGATTTTGTCAAAAAAGAAAATAAGCATGAATTCTGGAAATGGTTCAAATTTGATCGTGGACTGTACTAAATAAACGAAGGCCATACCTTGGAATAACCTTGGTATGGTCTTCGTTTTTAGCTTATGAATTACACTAGCATAAGTAACCCTATGCCCGTATAAACTATTCATGAAAGGAAAGGTGTATTAAAATGCGCGCAATTGTTGCCGCTAGTAACAACTGGGGAATCGGAAAGGATAATAAGCTTCTCTTCCATATCAAGGAAGATATGCAACGATTCAAAGAGTTGACTACTGGTCACGTTTGTGTAATGGGTCGTAAAACCTTTGAATCTTTCCCCTTCAAGAAACCTTTGGCAAACCGTACCAACGTAGTTCTTACCAATGATGGCAACTACAAAAGCGAATACGACAATGTCATCATCGTTCATACGATGGATGAATTGAAAGAACTCATTAAGATGTATCCTCCGGAAGAAGTGTACCTGATCGGTGGTGGTAGTCTGTATAGAGAACTGATCGACTACTGCAGCACGGCATATGTGACTTACATTGATAAACCGATGGAAGCCGATACCTTCTTCCCGAATCTCCATGAGAAGAAAGACTGGTGGATGATGATCGATACTTTTCCAAATTATCGTCATGATGAAAAGACCGGTCTTAATTATAGATTTGCAACTTACATCAACGACAAAGTGAAGCCTCTGTAAATGAAATAAGGAGAAATGATTTATGGAAAACAGAGTAGGTTATATCATCATTGAGATGAAAACCACTATAAAAGATGGAATTCATTTCGTATTCAGTTCTGAAAACGTAAATGTAAATCCGTATAAGACGAAAGATGAATGCAGAGAAAGATTGGATGACGTCTTAAGCGGATTTAAAGAATCTCATGAGAAGTACGGAAGCAATAAGATCGTTGCAAGCAGGAAGCTGAGTGACGATAGTTATTGCTTCGGATTTGAAAATAAAAAGAGTCAAGGAATGAACTACGTGATCTTCCAAATCATTGAAGTTGTGATCCCTTAAAAGGAAAATACAGGCTATACTAGTTTGATTCTAGTATAGCCTGTATTTCCTATATTATATTAAGTAGTAGAAGGAAGTAACTCATTCAGTTCTTGTGATTTTATACATGGTATGATTATTGCCGCCGTTATAATTATCCATTATGGCATACTGCTTAGATACAACTGACCATTTACCAAAGTTTGGAACTTTCTTGTCTAATGACAAGAATGAAAATCCTACAGGAAAAAATGTATCAGCCACTAAAGTTGATATATCATCAGACGACAATAATTTGAGACTGTCACCATCACTTTTCTTCACATAAACTTCCATATTATCATCAACTTTCTTTTAGTCATTAAAGCTCGTTACCAATTTACTTATTCCGTTTATCAACCAATCTAACATACGCTATCTACCACAATAGCGAAGAAATGTGTTAGTCACCCAACCCAGAAATCGCAAAGAGATGGCGGACGACCTGTCTCAGTGCTGCGAAATCTGTGCTCTGCTAACAAAAATCTAAGATTTTTGTTAGGAAAATCGATGATAAATTGAAAATTTATTGGGAAAAACTATGAATTTTGATGGCTGTTTTGCCTAGGTATATTCGTCGTATACCTAGGCATTTTAAACAGAGCTAACGAAATGTTAGTCATATTTATATGCCTCGATAATGACCGTGGTGTTTACAGAAGTTCCTGCATAGTCAAGAGAAACCGATATCATGTTATCAGCAGAAAATTTTACTGTCCAGATAATATCATTACCATATCTTAATTTCGTCCAATAACCTTTCATTATATAATATTTTAGATTGCTATTTACGTTGTAAACTGCAACATAATCGCATTCGACTGGAATTGTTATTGATTTTCCGTTATTTTGGGAATATACAGTTCCACTCCATACTAATCGTCCACCAGCATTATTCGAAGCCATCTTTTTCACCTCCTCATAAGTTGCTAACCTCACTTTCCCTGAGGTTGTATTCATATATACTTCAGCCAAGTTTTTCACCTCTTATTCTCATAAAGATTAAGAGTTCATGCAGAATACCCTACCCAAGATTACGATAGGCTGTAGTGATCCCATCGAATTTCTTGGATCTCATCACTCTGCCTAACAGAACACTAAGTGTTCTGTTAGCATAATTCGCATTTAGTCAAATTTCATTGATATTTTTTGACTAAATACGAATTTTTGCTGGCTGGTTTGCCTAGCAACAGAGTGTACTGCAGCTAGGCTAATTTATGATGAGATAAGAAAGTGTTAAAAATACAGGTTTAGATAGAAATCTAAACCTGTATTAATAAGCCATTTTATAATGGACAATTAATTGAACTTATATATCTCGATATTTACATAAGTATTAAAATTATAACTATTAATCATTGATGTAAATTTTATAGTTTTACCCGAGGCGTCGAGTGCAGCAGTAGCAGCAGCAGCAGCAGCAGC
>ERZ869991.48-NODE-48-length-31670-cov-4.607983_pt1 | contig 31670 bp, 27 predicted proteins | sample MGYA00520862_ERZ869991 | MGnify/ENA primary metagenome ERZ869991 (study PRJEB32232, sample SAMN07284978) | human gut metagenome | biome: human-associated habitat; material: feces | host: Homo sapiens | place: Tanzania | collected 2014-08-11 ...
TGAGTCGCGTAAAAAGTCCCCCTTCGGAGGTTGGATATGGAAGAGCAAGTTAAAAGTGAAGGCGCCGTTCAAAACGAGTGCCAAAGCGACTGGGATTACCCCTATGTCACCTTAGAAAATATAGGCAAATATGTCGGTCAGAAAGTCGTTATCAAAGGCTGGTTGCGCAAATTGCGTTCCAGTGGCAAGATCCTTTTCTTGCAAATGCGTGACGGTACGGCCACTATTCAAGTGGTGGTAGTCAAGTCGGAGTGCTCTCCTGAAGAGTTCCAAGTTGCCAAGAGCTTAACTCAAGAGTCTTCTTTTGAAATTGTCGGCGTAGTCCGTGAGGATCAGCGCTCAGCTTGCGGTTATGAAATCCAGGCTTTACATGTGCGTCTCATTTCCGGATCAGTCGATTATCCCATCACTCCCAAAGAGCACGGCACCGAGTTTTTGATGGATCATCGTCACCTTTGGATTCGTTCTTCTCGTCAGCATGCTATTTTGCGCATTCGTGCCGAGATTATGCGTTCAATTTGTGAATGGTTAGACAATAACGGTTTCTTGCGCGTCGATAGTCCCATCTTGACTCCTAGCGCTTGCGAAGGTACTTCCACTCTCTTTGAGACTGACTATTTCGATACCAAAGCTTATCTTACTCAGAGCGGTCAGCTCTATGGCGAAGCTGCGGCTATGGCTTTTGGCAAAGTATATTGCTTCGGCCCTACTTTCCGTGCCGAGAAGTCTAAAACTCGCCGCCACTTGACTGAGTTCTGGATGGTCGAGCCGGAGATGGCTTTCACCGATTTAGATCAGAGCATGGAAGTGCAAGAGCAAATGATTAGCCACGTAGTAGCTAACGTCTTGCGCAATCGTTTACCAGAGCTTAAGATTTTAGAGCGCGATTTAAGCAAATTGGAAGCTATTAAGCCTCCGTTCCCGCGTTTATCTTACGACGAGGCCGTCGAATATTTGCAAAGCCAAGGCGTAGACTTCAAATGGGGAGACGACTTCGGCGCTCCTGACGAAACTATTATCGGTCAGCGCTACGATAAGCCTGTCTTCGTCCACCATTATCCTTGCTCTTGCAAAGCTTTCTACATGAAGCCTGAGCCTGGTCGTCCCGAAGTTTGCCGCAGTGTCGACACTTTAGCTCCTGAAGGTTATGGAGAAATTGTCGGCGGCAGCCAGAGAATCGACGACTTCGATCTTTTAGAGGCCCGCATTAAAGAAAACGGCTTGCCTTTGGAAGCTTACCAGTGGTACTTAGATTTGCGCCGTTATGGCTCCGTACCTCACTCCGGTTTCGGCTTAGGTATTGAAAGAGCTGTAGCTTGGATTTGCGGTATCGAACATGTACGCGAGGCTATTCCTTACGCCCGTACTATGAGCCGTATCCATCCTTAGTTTTAATTTATAACTTTTTTTATCGGTTGGGCCGAAATAAAAGTTTGGGGTTGTTGTCCGGTAAACTCAAAATCCAGGCTTTTATAAAGATCGGCTCGACCGGCGGAATAATCCGCATTCCTGTTCGTCTGTAAAGGCGATAAATTTGGAGGTTCCTGTGTCTGGTCACTCAAAATGGCATAACATTCGTTTGAAAAAAGGTAAAGTTGACGCTCAGCGCGGCAAACTGTTTACTAAGCTTTCTAAAGATATTTATATGGCTGTTCGTAAAGGTGGACCGGACCCTGAGACCAACTTTATCTTAAAGATCGCCGTTCAAAGAGCACGTGCTGTCAATATGCCCGCCGATAACATCAAGCGTGTTATTGAAAAAGCCAGTGGTTCCGGTGATGGTGAAGATTATGTAGAAGTCAGCTACGAAGGTTACGGCCCTCACGGTGTGGCTATTATCGTAGAAGCCGCTACCAACAACCGCAATCGTACTGCCGCCGACGTGCGTTCTACTTTCTCCAAGTTGGGCGGCAACTTAGGCGAAACTGGCTGCGTAAGCTGGAACTTTACCCGCTATGGCGTTTTGCAAATTCCCGCTGAAGGCGTAGACGAAGAAGAGCTCCTTATGGCCGCTCTCGATGCCGGTGCCGAAGATATGAATTCTGATGGCGAGTATTTCAACGTACTTACCGAGCCCAACAAGCTTCACGTTGTCAAAGATGCTTTGGAAGCTGCCGGTTACACTATCGAAGATGCCAGCTTCTCTCAGGTAGCTAAAGACACCGTAGAACTTAGTGTAGAGCAAGCCAAAGGCGTATTGCGCTTAATCGAAACCTTAGAAGATTTTGATGATGTACAGAACGTCTACTCCAATGCCGATATTCCTGATGAGGCTATGGAAGACTAATTTTGTCTCAGCTTGTTTTAGGTATCGATCCTGGTAACGCTCGCTGTGGTTGGGGAGTAGTTGCCGCTTCCGATGATGGCCAGCTTTCTATGTTGGATTGCGGCTGTATCGAAACTGGCAAAGACGAAGCTTCCGGCGAGCGTTTGGCGTCCGTCTATACCGGAGTAAAGACTGTTTTGGCTAAATATAAGCCAGAACAACTGGCTATAGAAAAGCTTTTTTTCAACCGCAATATCACTAGTGGTATTGCCGTAGCCGAAGCTAGAGGAGTTATTCTTCTGGCCGCTCACGAAGCGGGAGTGCCCGTTTTTGAGTATACGCCGTCAGAAATAAAAGAGACTATGACTGGCGACGGTAAGGCCAAGAAAAAGGATATCGGAGCGGCGGTCGTGCTCACTTTAGGGTTGGAAAAGCCTCCCACTCCGGACGACACTGCCGACGCGGTTGCTATAGCTATAACCCATTTATTCTGGAGCAGCTTTAACGGCGGTATCTTGCAATAGTCGGAATTGGGGCACCCAAATGTGCCAACAAAAAGAGCGCCTTTCTTTTGCTAAAATTGTACTTTAGCAAAAGAGAGGCGCTCTTATTATTTCTAAAGCTCGCCTTCTTGGAAGCCCAAAATGATTTTGGCTTGTTGGGTAAGAGCTTCCATTGAAATACCGTGATCTTCTAAATTGGGACTATTAACCGTACTCATAAGGCCCACCGTGCGCAATTGCACTCGATCTTCTAAATCATTTTGGGCCAAATATTCAGAAACTGTAGATGCCAAGCCTCCGATAGTGGAGTGCTCTTCAACTGTAATTATGCGTCCTGTCTTGATAGCTTTTTGTAAAAGCTCCGTATCGAATGGATTTAGCCAAGCCATATCATAAACGGCCGCTTTAAAACCCCAAGTTTTTAAATTGTGAGCAGCTAAAATTGCGTGATAAACGACGCTTCCCAAGCAAACAAACGCTAAATCGGAACCTTCAACTAGACAACGACCGCACAATTTTTCTTTGGGTACAGCTTGGTTGGCTCTAGGTAAACCTACGGTAGAGGAACTGCTCAAACGCAACAAACCAGGTTCGGGGGCAGAAAGCAAATTGAGCAACATGCTGCGGGCTTCTTCTTCATCGCCGGGTACGGCAACATGAATATTTTCAAAACTGCGCAACATAGCCAAGTCATGGAAATTGGCACTGGAAAGGGGCTCGTTTTGGTTGCCTATTAAACCGGCGTCGGTAAGCAAAATAGTGATGGGGAAAGAAGCTGTGTTAAAAAGCTCATTGAGCACTTTGGGAAGATCGGAGGCCGAAAGTACTATTAGAGGATGAACGCCACAAACGGCCATACCTATAGCTTGCAATATAACACCATCAGTGGAAGTAAGTTGCAATCTGCCGCGCAGCGCTTTGAAAGGGCCGGGATCTTTGCGACAAGTCCACAGACAAGAAACCAAATTGCGCTCTTTTAAGTCGGAAGCTATATATTTTAAAGCCAATTCTTCAAAAGTAGGAGCCAAACTGGGCTTAGCTTTTGTTGAGGGAGCCTTGGTTTCGTTTTGGGAATCAGTTGGAGCTGAATTGTCTTTAGTTCGGTTATGGTTGCCAACTTCAGATGGTCGATCTGAACCCAAAATATGGAGAATTTTTAAGCCTTTTTGCGTCAACAAAGAGCGCAAAGCCCTATTTAAACCGTTAAAATCGTCACTATCGATTGGAGGCGCATAAAATAGGCCGCGAGCTGCAGCAAAAACTCCCGGATAAGTGTAAAACCAAGGCTCACTACCTCGTCCAGGATGCTTATTTACATAACGCCTAGAGCAGTCTAAAAAAAGGACTATAGCTTCTAAACGTCCTTTTTGTAACTTTTCTAAAGTGTCCAACAATTTGGCGGAAAGATCGTGGCAAACAATTATCAAAGGCTGACTTTGCGCAGCCAAGGCTCCTTGAGGCATAACAGCATGGGCACGATACCAACCTGCGGCTAAATGGCATAAAGAGACATCGTCTTCGGCCAAAGAAGCCAAAGCAGCCAAACTTCGACTATGATTGAAATTGGCTTGATAATAGGCCTCGCCGCCAATTCCGCGCCAGGCGACGCTGCGCAAAGTTTGCTCTCGCAAAACTTGAGCTACGGCATGATAGACTTTTTGATAAATGTTTTCTAAAGCCACGATCTTATTAGTCCTACTTATCTTTTCTTAGACCGTGCGCACCAATAAATAATTGGCTAAAGCCGCCAAAGGAATAGCTTTTTCTCCCAGAGGCTCAATAAGCTCTAAGGCTCTGGCTGTTTTTTCTTTGGCTATACGCTTTGATTCTTCCATGCCAAAGAGAGTGGGGAAGCTGATGGGATCGGGATCCTCGGCGCTGTCTAAAATATCGTCGGTAATTTGGAAGACTAAGCCCAAAATTTCACTATATTCGGTAATGGCTTCCAACATGGCGGGATCGGCTTGAGCGGCAATAGCTCCTACGCGGGCTGCTCCACGGATCAGAGCGCCGGTTTTACCTTTATGTACAGCTAAAAGTTTTTCCTGATCGGCTCCATGGTGCTGAGCTTCCATATCTAAAATCTGGCCGCCGACCATACCCAAATGGCCAGAAGCTTGGGCCAACTCTTTTACTATAGCGATAGTTAATTCAGGATGATCGGGTATAGAAGTTTTGGCCGCCACATTGAAAGCTTCTATAACTAAAGCGTCTCCGGCCAACAAAGCGGTGTCTTCGCCATAAGCTTTGTGCACAGTAGGTTTGCCGCGGCGCATATCATCATTGTCCATGCAAGGCAAATCGTCGTGTACCAGCGAGAAACAGTGTACCAACTCGAAAGAGCAAGCGGCAGGCAAAGCTAGTTTAGGATCCAAGCCTAAAGCTTCGGCTACAGCTAAAGTGAGAATGGGACGGAAACGTTTACCGCCAGGAAATAGACTGTAACGCATTACTTCACCCAAATTGCCAATATAGGAGGCGTGGGCGGGAAGATAAGACTCTAAAGCTTGATTGACAACCTCGGCTTGCTTTTTAAGATAAGCTTTCAAATCAAAATTGGAAGTATCTATCAATTTTAATGTATGTCCTTTCGAGAAAATTAACGTGGCGGCTTTCAGAAAACATTAAAGCCGATCCTTCTAAAAGAAATCAGCATATTTCCGAATCGGTTTGTAAAACTTCCAATTGCTTTTGCGCTTCTTTAAGCTGATGGCCACAGTAATCCAAAAGAGTTTTGGCTCTAGAGACTAATTCCAAAGTTTTTTCCAAGCTTTGATCGCCTTTTTCCAGAGTCTCTATAATAGAATTTAGTTCTTGATAACCGGCTTCATAAGTAGAAATTTTATTGGCTTCGTCCATAAATAACTCCTATATTTTGTGGTGAAGGTGTAGCTAATCGAAAAGGGCGCTTTGCTCTAAAGAAGCGTTAGCTGTGCAATCTCCCTGACATTTATCATATTGTTTGTTGCGCAATGCTTCTAAAGGCTCTCCTTTAATAAATTTGTTGATTTTAGCTTCTAAACAACCAAATTTTAAAGCTATACGTATTTTAGCTCCGAATTTAACATCTTTTTCTTGTAAAACGTGCCCCTGATCGGAAGCTACTACCGCATAACCGCGCTCCAAAACTCTTTCTGGCGAAAGCGATTGAAGTTGATAATTTAAATTGGCTAACTTTTCTTCCTGACGTGGCAAGTAACTTTGTAAAAAAGTTTGTAACCTGACTTGCAAGCGTTGTAAATTGTCATATTTTTGCTGCCATAGACGTTGCCCCAATTTTTTTAATTGTTCGCTCTTTTGCAACAAATCTTGGCGACGCTGAGGAAGATAACGGTTGGGATTACAAAGATTTAGCCTATGGCGCAAACCGTTTAGAGAATTGCAACCTAGTTCCAACTTATGGCGCAAAAGCTGAGGTAAGCGAGAAGCCATAAATTGTAATCCCTCTTCTTGGTGAGATAAATAACGATAGACCGCTTCGGCAATGCGATTGCGCTTTAGCTCCAGTTCGGCTAGACGTTCTTGGCGTGTAACGGAAACAAGCTCGGCTGCTTGAGTGGGAGTAGAAGCGCGTTTGTCGGCCACTTCGTCGGTAAGCAAATGATCGCCCTCGTGGCCTACAGCCGAAATAATCGGCTTACTGTAAGAGGCCACAAAGCGCACCAACTCTTCATTATTGTAAATATGTAAATCGCTTTGTGAGCCACCGCCGCGACCGACAATAACACAATCTATATCTGCTCTTTGCTCTAAAGCCTTGAGCGCTTTAATGATCGAACGCTCGGCTCCTGCTCCCTGACATAGGCAAGGAGCTAATACAACTTTGATATGGGGGCAGCGATTTTTTAGGGTACGAAGTATATCTTGGATCGCTTGTCCGCTTTGAGAAGTAGCTACGCCCACAACTTTGGGAAAAGTAGGTAAGGCTTTTTTGCGCTCGAGAGCAAAGAGCCCTTCAGCCTGTAAGCGGCGGCGCAATTCTTCCAGTTCTTCTAACAATTTGCCCTGATCACAGGGAATAATATTGTCGGCTTCAAAATCGAGTTTGCCATTTCTGTCATAAAGGCTGAAGCGTCCGGTCAGGATAAGATTTTGCCCTAACTTTAGCTTTTCTGGTCTGATTTTGTTTTTAGCTAAGCGATTTCTCCACATTTTGCAACTGATCACACCATGGTTATTTTGATCGCGCATTTCAAAATAGAGATGGCCGCTAGCATGAATAGTAAGTTTGCTCAGCTCGCCAATTATGCAAAAGTAAAGGATCGGACTCTCTTTAAAAAGCGAATTGAGAACGGTTATGGCCTGGCCTACAGATACGGGAGCTTTTAAGCTGCCAGCCATTTTTTCTCTGACAGCATAAATATCTTCGGAACTAGTAGCAATATTCTCTTTTTTAAGAATATTTTGGGGGTAATCGTCCCATTGAGTTGGCAAAGTGGCAAACCTCCGGAAAGTTTTGCAGAAGGGAGGGCAGGAAAACTGCCATCCTAGACCCAGTCAAAATTGCATATAAGTATTTTCTGATATTTAAAGGTAAACCTGCTTTATGTATGGAGGCATACGGCAGGATTAGAAAAAGCAGGAGTGAAGCCCAGCTGAAGGGGAAACGGCCTCGCTTGAGGCTTCAATTTTTTTTCAGAAACGGAAGCTGTCGCCTAAAATATGCTGAACAAAGACTTTTTGAAACAACTTACCGCAGTGCGCGGTGTCTCCGGTTGCGAAAAAGATGTACAGTCAATTTTTTTAAGTCATATTCGCCACCATGCTGACAAGCTTTGTTCAGATGTGATGGGATCTGTGTGGGGAATACTTAACCCCGGAGCTCCCTATAAAGTGCTTATCGATTGCCACGCTGACGAAATAGGTTTTCTAATTCGCTATATTTCAGAAGACGGCTTGCTCTATTTGCAACCCGTAGGTAGTCACAGTGTAAAAACAGCTATTGCTCAGCGAGTAGTCATCAAAACTGCAAAAGGTGAAGTTTATGGGGTTATCGGTACCAAACCTCACCATATGCAAAGTGATAGCGAACGAGCGGCCTCTCCCTCCATTACCGGAATTTGGGCCGATATCGGAGCTAGAAATGGCGCCGAAGCCAGACAAATGGTACGTTTAGGCGATCCGGTTAGCTACGTTTCTGAATTGATGGAATTGGGAAGTAATCGCGTCTCTTCTCAGGCTCTAGACAATCGAGCCGGTATGTACGTGGCGGCCGAAACTTTTGCCCGTTTAAGTGGCCATTTAGATAAAGTTGAGTTTACAGCTTTGTCTGCTGTGCAAGAAGAAGTAGGTATGCGCGGAGCCGAAGCGGCTATAGCTCAAATCAATCCTCAGGTAGCCTTAATTATTGATGTTTGTCACACTATGGATACTCCAGGATTGGACAAGCGTCTTTTGGGTGACATTGCTTTAGGGCGCGGTCCAGTCATTGTGCGCGGTCCCAATACCAACCCTTTAGTATTTAAACGTTTGCTCGATACTGCTGAAAGTTTCGGCATAAAGTATCAAATTCAACCTTCTTCGGCAGTCACTTCCACTGATGCTGGAGTCATTCAGGTGGCCAACAGTGGGGTAGCGGTAGGCATTATTTCTATACCCATACGCTATATGCACACGCCCAACGAAGTTATGGAATGGTCAGATTTGGAAGGAGCTGTAGACTTAGCGGAAGCTTTTGTGCGCAGTTGTTCTTCCGGAATCAATTTCCATGAAATAAGTGATTTATCAGCCATTTAGTTTGATATACCTACTTTTTATGGTTGCTTGGCTTGTTCTAAAAAATGCTGCGTTTGGCAAAAACTGATAACTAGGAGCTTTTGGTATATTATGATTGTATTAATATTGCTCGCTTTCTTCGTACTTGCTTATTTTATTTATGCCTATATTACTGCTTCAAGTAATGTCGGTGACTTAGAGCATACTTTGGGTATGACCAAGGCCAAGAGTCAATTTGCCGGTAGTAGTATAATCGTAAGTGGAATTTATCGCGGTGTATTTACCACTATCCGTGGCTTCCTCAATTTTACGCCTTGGAAAGCCAATAGCAATAAAATTATTTATACAATGCAGCATAGCTCCACCTTCAATGCTACTATTTCCGCCGGAGAAGGTTTTGGAAGTAAAGAACTTCAGGAAAAACGGCGTTTGGCCAGAGAAGAGTCGGCCAAAAAAGTTTGGAATCCCAATTTAACCCAAGAGGAGCGACGCATTATTGAAGAACGGCGCAAAACTCGTGGAGATAGCGAAGAAGCTTCTAGTAAAGATGAATTTAAGATTGTTTCTGCCACTCCTAGAGACGTAAACCATTATTTAGATCAAGATGGGCGTCGTGAAGTAGTAGCTGGTTTACTTCGCAAAGGTATCCGGGCAATCAATATTTCTCGCTCCGATATTTCTATGGAACTTGATAATTGCAGAGCCGAAGAGTTTAAAGCTCCCAATATGGAAAAAACTCTCAAAGAAATGCAAAAGCTTATTGTAGAAAAGGTAGAAAACTAGCCATTTTTCTAGAATGAGCTGCGCTCCGACTTCAAAGTATACTTGGCCCTATTAGGCTAAGCGGGCGTTTTGAGGCGGAGCATTTTTTTTTCACTTTATAATTGAGTAATTGAGCGGAGTAAGATAGGCGGCGGTGGTCAATAAATTATTTGATTCATATAGTAAGTTGTGGTTGAGAGTAAGCTTTATAGTGGCCCCGTTTATGGCATGGCTTTCTAATCCGGGTTGGGCTCAAGAAAGCGAGCCTGGCCAAAATTTTGCTCCTCCAGCCAATTTCAGCTCAGAAATTTCAAATGCTGTCGATTTAAGTTTATTGGCTACGCGTCAGCAAATGCTCTTAATTTTGCTGGCTCTAATCGCTTTGGCTATCTATGTTGCCGTGCGTTGTATAAAATATGAACGCCGATTAAAAGGTTTAGAGGCTCAACTGACAGCTCCAGAACTTGGCTTACATGGCGCCAAATATGAGCGCTTAAAGTGGGACGATCTTTTCCGCTCTATCGAGGAAGGATTGCCTATTTTACCGGGACTTTGCTTCGATAGACCGCGCCTTTTGGTTTTAGGGTGCCCCGGAGCCGAAGAAATACCTCCACAGACCGAGTTTGCTCACAATCCGCGTTTAAATCTTCTCTTAAATTGTGCTTTTACGGTGCTTAACGAGCCTACTCAAAAGTTGTTTGTCTTTTCTAGGCGTTTGGGAGTGCGCCAAATAGGTTGGGGCTTGTTATCTTTAGTTGCTAAAACCGATTTCAACAAGTTAAGCGAGACAGAAAAAGCGGAAGTATGGCAAAAAGCCAACTTGAGCGATTGGGAAGACAGTTTGTATTGTTTTTCCGGCTATTCAGCTTCATTAGCTGAGTTGCACCGTTTACTTAGTAACTTTGCCGATAAAGATTTGGAATTTACCTTAATCCTCGATGGTTGGGACTTTTTGCATGAGGAAAGAGACGACAAAGACAAATCGGAACAAAGTGCGCCCAAGCAGCAAGAATTGTGGAAGCAATGTGCTCAGAGTTTATCGGTTTTAGCTCAAAGGGGACACGCTGGCATTATTTTGTTGCTTAATACCGATAGTCAAGAGTGGCAACAGCGCGGTCTATGGGCTGAAAATTGGGCGGAAATAGAGCTTACTTCCGATCCTCAATTACATTACAAAGCTCAAGGACAGTGGACAAACTACGATGGCTCCAGAGTTGTTATCGAGCACCGTTGGGAGTGCGCTCCCGAAAGCGGCCTCCTGAGGTAACAAAAAGTGGCTGTTATCGGTTTCAAGTCAGTAAAAATGCACCGCTATATTATAGGTACGGTCGCTTTGCTTCAGTTTGTACTGTTAGCTTATTTGTTAGCTTATTTTACCGTTTTCCCTAATGAATCAAAAATAGAGCTTGAAGCCGGAGCTCCTATGCAAAATGCTGATAATTTAGCTTTTTCTAACGCTGAAATTTTAAATACGGTCTCACTTCTCAGCGGCAGTCAGTTTACTGGACGCTGCGAAGACAATCCTTTAAGTTTTAACATCAATTATTCTGCTCATAATATGATGTGGTTTTTATTGGATCGTCCCAGCAATTCTAAAGCTCCTTTACTCAATTGGCCGCAAAAATACCGTCATGTTAAAGGGGAAATTTGGCAAGAATTTAGCCGCAATATTCAAGATGGAGTAATCAACTTTCTTTATGATACCGGATCTAATGCTTCAATGAGAGATTCTTGGAGCGGCTTTGTAGTCGAAACTCTCAATCGTTCTTCGCTTATGCCCTGGCAAAAAAGGCTAGATTTTGTAGCTATTTCTACGCTTAATCATGATAACGGTTTTGATTTTATTAACAGTTTAAATAACGATACTATTTTTCTTTGTCCCAATATTACTCCCTATAAATTTACAGAAATTACTTCTTTGGAAGTTGCTAAAAATGTGCAAGTTATTACGGTGCCGCCGGGCATTTATCCACTTTTCGAAGGGGTCTGGGCTTTGGTTATGCCTGTAGATAGAAATAAATTTGCTCTCGATTTTCTGGTGCGCCGCCATGACGGAACCTTGACGCTTTTCTGCGGTTCCGGTTATGGAGATTTTGCCGATAGATTTTCCTTAATTAACAATTCGCTCCATGAAACGCCCTCTTTAATTGTGGGTAACTTTAACGATAGCTATTTAATGTGGAGTGATTCCAACCTAAAGTATATGAAACAATTGGTCGCTCAATATCCCCATATGAAAATTGAAGCTTGCGGCGGAGTTGGTTTTTCCGAATATGAATTTTTGCGCAGTATTTTCGGTGACAATGTATATTGCGGCAATTTGGGTGAGAGGATCTCGCTGTGAGTTGGTTTCAAAATAATAAACATAAACTGCTGGGAGTAGTCGCTTTATTTAGCTTTGGACTTTTGGCTTTTATACTGTTCGAAGGCTGGAAATTTCCTTACACTTCTGCCTATGCAGGACGTCCAGGCGGAGAATTAGACGGCTGGTTGTGGCGCTATTGGTGGACTAAAAAGCTCATTTCTACAGCTTGGAATAGCGGTGCTTCTTGGCAATATATGCTCTGGCTAGTTTCTGTGGCCGGCTCTTACCCTGAAACAGGCAACCTCTCCGATTTGTGGCTTTTTTCTTGGCCTTTAGAAACTATTTTTGGCGCTCCGCTTTACTTTAATGTAAAAACTTGGCTGATTTTTGCCCTCAACGGTTTTAGCGGTTATTTGCTTGGATGCTATCTATTTAAAAATAGAGCTGCCGGCTGGCTTAGCGGAGCGGTCATGGTTTTTTCGCCTTACTGCCTAACCGAACTAGATAGCGGCCGCATTCGTCAAGCTATCATTTTCCCTATGGTTTTTTATTGCTTGGCTTTAATAAGGCTTTATCGCAAGCCAAGTTTGGGGCTGGTTGCCGCTGTAGGGTTCTGGGGCGGTTTGACAACTATCATTTATCTTTTTTACGGTCAATCGCTGCTTATTTTTACGCTGATCTTTTTACTGTGGAATATTGTCGTCGGAAGTTACGGCCATTTTACTAAGTCCAAAGCGCTTTACTTGCTGGCGGCTGGCGTTTTGACTGTGGCTGTGGCTTTGCCTTCTGGACTGGCTTATTTGGCTATGATCTTTCGCGGCAACGATTTGCCTGAACTGGTATTATTTAGCAATTTCCCTTCTTTGGAAGTGCTTCTTTCTCCCGAGCCGGAAAAAATTTTACAGCAAAACGATCCTCTATTAACTTCTTTTCAGCGTTTTCGTTTCGATTCGTTGCCTTGGCAATATCCTTTTGCGGTGAAATATACTCGCAATTTGCCAATTTTAGTAACTTTAATGAGCTTATTGGCCGTTCCTTTGCTGTGGTTTAGCAAAGAAAATATTGGCTGCTCCGAGGCGGAGAAAGAACAAGCTGATCCGGAGCCTTTTACTTGCGCTCAAGCCGGGCCTTGGCTTTTAAGTTTGTTATTATTTTATTCGCTGACTTTAGGCCCTTATTTACAAGATATCAATACCGGAGACTATATTGGCAAATTGCACGGAGGTTTAGCTACTCCTTACGTGCTCTTTTTCAAATATTTGCCGGCTTTTGCTCGCCTTTTTTCTCCAGTGCGCATGAGCGCTATGATGCTTATTGCGGCTTCTATTTTGAGCGGAGCCGTCGTGTATACTTTGCAAAAATGGCACCGACACCGTTTGGTTAGTTGGATTGTGGCTTTAACAGCGGCTTTTTTAATCGGCGCCAATAATTTTTATTGCCAGGCTGCTCCTATTACTTCTTTTAATATAAAAACTCCTCAATGCTACTCCCGTTTGGCTTCTCAACCGGGAGTCTTTATGGTTGCCGAAGTGCCTATACGTACTGGTGATTATTTGCAATATTATCAAATTACGCACGGCAAACGTTTGCTTTTGGGTTGGGCTGATGGCGCCACTCCACCAAACTATCCGCAATCTGATTTACAAAAACTGACTAAAACTATTCCTGATTTGGAAAAAAACACTTTTTTGCAATTCATTGAGCAACTCAATGTCGATCCCAATTCCGATATCGAGTTTGATTATCTTGACTATCAAAAGTTAATTGAAGAGGGATTGCTTTATATTATTGTGCATGAACGCAGTTGCTGGAATATCGATCCCCAAAATGGAAGATACTTCTATGATAGCTATTGCCACACGCTCAGTATGCTTTTTGGCGATCCGCAAGATCAAGATATTGAAGAAGTATTTGTGCAAGGTAGCGATACCCCGAGCCAATACGGAGTGGCCGTTTTCAGAATTGATAAACTTAAGTTGCCTTAGTTTTAAGACAAAGCTAACCAAGCTAGGGCAGGGGCTAGAGCTTCCGGCCTCGTAACTAACAGGCTCACGCAGACTAAGAAAGCAGTGTTGGCACATATGAGCAGAGCGCTTATTATCTTAACTTACGACGAAATTGAAGGATCCAGAGTTCTATGGAGTCGTTTACCTCTAAATAGTTTTGATGAGGTGTTGGTAGTAGACGGAGGCTCTTCAGACGGAACGGTTGAGTTTTATCGAGAGCATGGCTTAAAAGTTGTCGGCCAAGATATTCCCGGACGAGGTGAAGCTTTCAGAGTCGGCGTTAAAAATACTACTTCTTCAATCTTAGTTTTTTATTCTCCCGATGGAAACGAAGATCCTGATGATATTGTCAAGCTATGTGAGCGCTTGGAAAATAATGAAGCTGATATTGCTATTGCTTCTCGTTTTATGAAGAATAGTCGCAACGAAGAAGATGATCAATTCTTCCGTTTTCGAGCTTGGGTAAACAGAGCTTTTACTTTTATAGCTAACGTGCTCTTTAATGATAGTTCTTACATTACCGATACTATTAACGGTTTCCGAGCAGTCAGACGTTGTTCTTTTGAAGTTTTGCAACTTGACGAGTGCGGTTTTCCTATAGAATATCAAATGAGTATCAGAGCTATGAAAAACAAGTTGCGTATAGTGGAGATACCCACCATAGAGGGCAATCGCATAGGAGGCAAGTCTAAGTGTCTATCTTTACCGGTAGGGTGGGGACATGTAAAGGTGCTCAGTACAGAAATTTGGGCTGCTTTAAAAGAAAAATTGCGCCGTCATTTTTAAGTAAACTTATTTAGAGTGTGAAATTATGATTGCTTCTCTTGAGGGATTATGTGTTTACAGCGGTCAAGATAGGGTCGTTTTAGAAATTAATGGAATCGGTTACGAAGTTTTTGTGACCGAGTCTTTTGCTTCTCGCTGTATTATTGATAGGCACTATCGTTTGCAAACACTTATGATTGTGCGGGAAAACGAAATATTCTTAGTCGGTTTTACTACGCCTCTGGAGCGAGAGTTTTGTAAATTATTGACAACCATATCCGGTATCGGCCCTAAAGCCGCTTTAAAAATTCTCAATAAATATACTCCTGCCGACTTGGCCGCTTGTATTTTGGAAAATGACGTCGACTCTTTGAAAAAAGTGCCGGGTATCGGCCCCAAAACGGCCAAGCGGCTAATTTTGGAACTTAACGAAAAGATCAGTGCCATGTCTGAAAATATGTCATTGAATACCGACAGCTTAAAAGATCGTCGCTCTCAAAAGGCTGCCGAGCCGGAAAGCACTTTGCCTCCGACGGCTTTGGAAGCTGTGGCTGTGTTGGTCGGTTTGGGTTGTACTTCAGAAGAAGCGGAAAGCGCTGTCAAAGCGGCCTTGGAAGCAGGTACGGCTGCCGATTCTTCAGACTTGGTAATGGCCGCTGTCAGCGAGTTAGGAAATAATTAAGGTCTTATGTTTAATTTGCCTCGTCAGCTTTCGCCCCGCAAAGCTTCTGCGGAAGAGAGCGAAAACGAAAAGAGTTTGCGTCCCCACAACATAGGCGAATATGTGGGCCAAACCGACATCGTAGAAAATTTACGCGTTTTTATAAAGGCAGCTTCGCAGCGACGTGAGCCTTTGGATCATATTTTGCTTTCCGGCCCTCCTGGTTTAGGCAAAACTACTTTAGCTCAGTTGGTAGCTTCAGAAATGGGTGTAGAAATGAGAGCCACTTCCGGCCCGGCTATTTCTAGGCCTATCGATCTTTTGGTATTGTTGCACGGATTAAAACCGCGTCAAGTTCTCTTTATAGACGAAATACATCGCCTTTCTCATGTTGTAGAAGAGATATTGTATCCAGTTATGGAAGATCTCTCTTTTGACCGCATTATTAGCAAAGGCAACTCTAAAGGAGCTATTCAACATCGCGTGGCTCCTTTCACCTTGGTTGGAGCCACCACCCGTTCCGGAGCTTTATCTGCTCCTTTGCGATCCAGATTTGGCATTTTAATGCAATTAAATTTTTATACGCCTGACGAGTTGGCTAAAATTGTGCGCCGCTCTGCCTCTCTTTTAGATATTAGCATAGATACGGGAGGCAGTTTAGAAATAGCCAGGCGTTGTAGAGGAACCCCACGTATAGCCAATCGTCTGATTAAGCGCGTGCGCGATTTTGCTCAAGTTGAGGGAGAAAAGCAAATTACGGCAGAAATCGCTTCTTATGCGTTGGAGCGTATGTCTATCGATTCTTGTGGCCTCGATTCTATCGACAGACGCATTTTAGATATTTTAATCAATACCTATAAAGGACAACCGGTTGGACTGACTACTTTGGCAGCAGCTATTGGTGAAGAACCGGACAATTTGGAAGACGTGTACGAGCCTTATCTTTTGGCTTCTGGTTTCTTGCTGAAGACGCCACGTGGGCGTGTGGCCGGCCCTAAAGCCTACGAACATTTGGGCTTGGAGCCTATCCCTTCAGAAAATGGCCCTGCTGAATAAATTTGTCGAATAAGTTCGCTCAACCACAAAAAGAGCCCCTTGAATAGTGTTTTGCTAAAGCTAAGCAACACTTCAAGGGGCTATTCTATTTTTTCAGATAATCAATTTTAATGTTTATCAGAGTTGGGCAAAAGCTCTTTAAGCAAAGCGTCGGCGTGATAAACATTGCGTAAAGCTTCCAAAATGGCTGGAGAAGCTACCGAAATATGGCGAGCTTTTACTTCGTCATAGACAAAGTTGCGTACCATACCAAATTGATTGCGGTCAAAATTGAGGCCCACCAATTCGCCTTTGGTGTTGAGCACCGGACTGCCTGAGTTGCCTCCTATAGTATCTGAAGTAGCTACAAAAACCATGTCGGTACTGGGATTGACTTCCGTTTTATGGGTGCGCCAAGATTGCGGCACTTGGAAGGGAACCGTATTTAAATGGGCATCGGCACGTTCGTATAAATCGCCCAAAGTAGTGTGCCAACTTACCTCTTGGTTGCCGTCTTGATAACCTTTTACCAAACCGTAAGAGAGGCGCAAAGTAAAGGTAGCGTCGGGAGGAGTTGTCCCTTTATCAATTTTGAAACGCTCGGAAGCTATTTGAGCGTAAGCTTTGACTGAAGGTGCTTTGAAAAGCTTTTCGTAAGCTTGGCGCACTTGACGAGCGTCATTATCTATAGCCAGAGCCAGCTTAATCATAGCGTCATCAGACTTTTCTAATTCTGATAAGCTCAGAGAAGCCAAACGCTGTCTCTCTTTAACATCGAACAAGCGGCAATTGTCTACCAAATAAGTGGCTCTGTCGGCCGGACTCTGACCTTGCAAAATAGTTTGCACTTGAGTATTGTCAGCTCCCAAACGCTCGGCCAAGAAGGAAAAACTGGCATTGAGACGGGCTTTTTCTACATCGGCATAGATAGGAGCTGGCGAGAAGAGCGTTTGCTTGAGCGAATCGAGCTTAGTAGAGTTGTATTCTGGCAAATGGAGTTGCGCGTTATCCTTTTCGCGAGCCAAACGGACAATATGCCTAGCTATAGAGAATAAAGGACTGGGGTAGGCGTCGGCTCTTTCCAAAAGATTGTAAGGCTCTTCAATAAAGCGAGCTTTTTGGCAAGCTTCTTCTATCTCTTGCCAAGGGGTTTGATCTTTTACCAAATTGCGCAATTTGTCTTCTTGAGCTTTTTTGCGCTCCATAATGGAAGCTTGGCACAAGCCTTGATACATACCGGTATAAGCTTTGCGCGAATTGGCTATAGAACGTATATCGTTATTTATACGTCTAGCATTTTCCGGGGAGCGCTCGGCAAATTGTAAATAAGCCGCTTCCATGGCTCTAGCTCTGGCTAGACGATAAGGCAAACTGAAATTGCGTGTATGTAAAGTTTGGGCGTAAGTTTCCAAACGGTTGGTAGTACCAGGATGGCCTACTACAAAGACTAAATCGTTTTCGGCTGCTCCTTGGGGATTGATGGCAAAATAATGTTGCGGCTTTACCGGTTTGCCGTTTTCATAAACGCGGAAAATGGTCGCATCTAAGCAAGTGCGCGGATATTCGAAATTGTCTGCGTCGCCGCCGAAGAAAGCTACATCTTGTTCGGGAGCCCACACTAAACGCACGTCAGTATACTTTTTATAAGTGTAAAGACAATATTGCCCGCCTTGATAGAGCGTAACTACGTCGCAACGCAATTTTGTACGCTGGTTGGCTTCTTTTTCAATTTTGGCAATATTAGCTTTGCGAATAGAGGCTGCTTCTTCGGCGCTCATCTTGGGAGTAATGGAAGCATTCACTTGCTTAGTTACATCTGTAATAGATTGCAAGCAATTTATTTCTAAATTGGGCGCTTTGAGCTCTTGGGCTCTAGTTTTGGCCAAAAAGCCTTCAGATATTAAATTGCGCTCAGGAGTGCTCAATTCAGAAAGGGTTTCATCGGCTATATGATGGTTAGTAATAACTAAACCATCAGGAGAAATAAAGCCTCCGGAACCACCATTATTGAAACGCACAGCTGCGTGCATGGCGTCATTGAGCCATTTGTCGCTCAAGTTAAAATGGTATTTTTGGGCCAATTGGGCTTTGGGAGGAGCATTAAAAGGGAACATGCCTTCGTCGGCATAGCTTAAAGAAGGCAGGGCTAAAGCTATAGCTGCACCCAGTAATAAAGCGGAAAATTTAGGATTGATCATGAGGAATATTTCCCATTCAGCGCTATTCTTTTCCTGCTGTTTGTTTTTTTGGCTTTGTAGCCTTCTCCAATGTCGGCAATTTTTAGAAGAGGTTTAGCGCTTCGCACGGCAAAAACGTCCGCCACAACAGAAAAGGTATGATCCTAAATTTTCCATTTTTTGGATAAGGGGTTAGTGCCAATCTATTAAAAAATATAAAAGAACAGATTAACGGCTCGATTTATATCGAAGCCGAGTTTTTCTTTTTAGCCATAGCTGTGAAGGGAATATTTCTTTATGAGCCAGCAAATTCTCATTATAGGTTTGGGACAATTTGGTATGTCTTTAGCTAGAACACTCTCTGAAAAAGGAGTGGAAGTTTTGGCTGTAGATCGCAATTTGGCTTTAGTGGAAGAAGCTTCCCTTTTTGTAGCTGACGCTATGCAAATTAAGGTTACTGACGAAACCGACATGGCCAGGCTCGAACCTTCCAAACGTGATGCGGCCGTATGCGCTATTGGTGATAGCTCTAAAGAAGATTCGATTATTTGTACCGCTTTATTGAGCCAATTGGGAGCTCCTTTTATTGTAGCTAGAGCGCGTGACTCCGTACATAAACGCATTCTTAAAGCTGTGGGAGCCAATCTAGTAATTAACCCAGAACGTGAATTTGGTCGCCGCTTTGCTACACGTTTAATCAATCGCAATATGGTAGTCGATACCGATTTAGGTGACGATTGCTTACTAACCGAAATACGAGTGCAACCGGGTATGGTGGGCAAAAATCTAATTGAATTGGAATTGCCAAAGCGCTTTGAAGTTATGGTAGCTGGCATTCGCAGTTACGAAGATCCTTCCAAAATTATCCATCCCAATCCGACTATACCTTTAAGAGCTGACGACAGATTGATTATCGTTTCTAACGAACGGGCTATTGCCGAGTTGCAAAAAAACTTTCGTTAAAAAGTATTGAGCTATGCTAAAGAAAATTGCAGCCATATACAATCGCTTCGGTGAAGCGGCCAGCGGTTCGGCTTTCAGCAGTGCGGCTATGGCTTTGGCTCCATTGGCGTTTATCTTTTTGGGCCTAGACTTAGATGATGGCGTAATGTCTCTCTTTAGGAGCACGTGTGCTGTTCTTACGCTTATCTTTACTGTTTTAATTGGATTATTTTGGGATAAACATCCACAATTGGGCAAATATTTGGCTTTAGCTGACGCTTTAGCTTGCGTTGGCGCCGCCGGACGTTATCTTTTTAGTGATCCTTTTTCAGCTTTAACAGTTTTTGTAGCCGTTTCTACTTTGGTTAATGCTGTTGTTCATTATCGTGGCAATGATAATGTGCAAGCTAAGAAATATTCCCAACAGGAGGGAATAGAATCTATAGGCGGCGCGGTAGGCGGCTTTGTTGGTCTATTTTTTATTACTTGGTTCTTGTGCGGATTAGATAATCAATTGGGGCTGTCTTTGTGTGCTTGCGGCGGTTTAATTTGCCAATTGATTTTTTATAAATGGTCATTGAAATTAAAATCGCGCTTGCCCAAGACGATTGTTCTAGTTTGCTTTTTTTCCATTTGCCTTAGCTTTATCGCTCAGGGAACTTGGCTTACTGTTACTTGTCTGGCTCTAACTATTTTCTTGGACGCTTTCTTCGTTAATAGCTATGGCAATTTGAAATTGCGTGAAGATTTTGGAGTCGACTTTTTTCTCAACCGTCCCGCTCGTTTTTTACTATTGACTTTTGTACTTCTTTGCACGGTCGGCTCTGTTTTGCTCTATTTACCCATTTCCTCGGCTCACAGTTTAAATTATATTGACGCTGCCTTTATGGCTGTAAGTGCTTCTTGTGTAACTGGCCTAACTTGTTTAGATTTAGAACACGATTTTACTACTTACGGTAAAGTTTTTTTGGCTATTTTGGTGCAGCTAGGCGGTTTAGGTATGATGGGTACAGCTTCTCTAGCTATGCACGCTATGGGACGCAGGCTCAGTTTGCGTCATGAGCGTCTCTTGGCTTCGCTTTCGGAAACGGAAAGCGGCCCTAACCTTATGCGCTCTCTTTACATTATCGTAATTTACGTCTTTGTCTTAGAGAGCATAGGCGCTTCGGTAATGACCGCTTGCCTTATGGGGCAGGGAATGCCTTTCTCTGAAGCTTTAGGTAAAGCTGCTTTTATGGCCGTTTCTGCTTTTTGTAATGCTGGTATGACCCCCGAAAGTGGCAATTTAGTAAATTATGTTCACGTGCCTGGCATATTATACACGGTAGCTATTTTGGTTATTTGTGGTGGTATGTCGCCTTTAACCTTTTTAGCTTTGCCTTTGTGGTTTAGGCGTCGCCACATTTCTTTAGCCAGTTTTTTAGCTTTGGTAACTACGGCTTTACTGTTGTTTTTGGGTACCGCCGTCTATATGACGCTAGAATGGAATGGTATTTTCGCTCAGTTAGCTCCGCTGGATAAGTTGCATAATGCCTTTTTCTTTTCGGCTGTGGGACGAACGGCCGGCTTTAATGCTGTAGATGTCAGTACCTTAAGTCCGCTCAGCACTCTTATGACTCTGGTTTTTATGCTTATAGGAGGCTGTCCCGGAGGTACTGCTGGCGGTATGAAAACGGTTACGGTAGCTATTATGTTTTTGGCTTTTTGGACTGATTTAAATCAAGAAAAAGAAGTTGTGTGCCGCCGTCGTCTAGTGCCTCACGACGTAGTCAGACGTACTATCACCATTTTAATGGCTTTTATGCTCACTTTAGCCTCCGTTTTAACTTTGCTCTTTATGACTCAGACTGTGGCTCCCAAATTGTTGCTTTTTGAAGCTGTCTCCGCTTTGGGAACCGTAGGCCTAAGTTTGGGGGCCACTTCTCAACTTGACGAAATAGGTAAAATTATCATTATGTTTACGATGTTTTGCGGTAGAATTGGGCCTATCTCTATTTTTGCCGTTATGGCAGACGATAAATCGGTAAAACATGAAGTGGGCTATCCCCAAGAACATATTCCTTTGACTTAGTTTACGTTAGGCAATTGCGGAGAAATTAAAAAATATGAAAATTGCAAAATCGATAAAAATAAGCATTTGGTGTTTTATACTTTTCAATTTAGCCGTAGCTTACTGTTGTATCTGGATCTTTACTCGTATGTTGCCTTCTATAGAAGCGGTAATGGCCAATAACGAAACGACCATTCATGCCTCTATGGGTATGATGGCTATGCTTACTCAAGAAAATAGCGGACTGATTAGCAGAGTTCAAGCCCAACCCAAATTTGAACATTTTTTGCGTGAAGCGGAAAGCTGTGTCAGCGAGGAAGGCGAGCAAAACTATATCGATATTATTAGACAGAATTACCAGGCCGCCTTTGATAGAAAAAAACTGGAGTTCAATATTGTAGTCGACGCTGTTGTGCAACTGGAGAGGCTCAATCAGAAGGCCATGCACAATTCTATTAAGCAAGCCGAACATATGGGACGTACCGGAGCTTGGGGTATTGTTTTTATGGCAGCTATGAATTTTGTGGCCGGTTTAATTTTTTTGCATAATTTGAGTATAAAATTTATTGAACCACTTGAAGAAATAGAGCATACCGTCAGCGATTTTAAAAAGGGCAATACTATGCGTCGCTGCGTCGTTTCTAATCAATCAATGGGCATGGAAAAAGTTATGCGCAACTTAAACGATCTTTTGGATTCGATCAATAAGTAGTAAATTTTTCGTCTTATCATGAGGTACAATTACAACATGGAACTTAAGCACTACACAGTTATTGATGTCGAGTTGGCCAATTTTCGACCTAGTTCAGTTTGTCAAATTGCTATTCAAGAAGTTCTTGATGGTGAAGTTGTTTTTGAAGCTTCGTCCTTAATAAATCCCCAGGAGAGATTCTCTTCTGTTTGTATGAACGTACATGGTATCGAGTACCAAGATGTAAAAAATGCACCTACTTTTGCTCAATATTGGCCAACTATAAAAGAACATTGTCTAAATACCGTTTTAGTGGCTCATAATGCTATTTTTGATGTTTCAGCTTTAAATGCGTCTTTGGAAAAATACCATATTTTGCTGGACGATGATTTGCCTTACCTGTGTACTATGCTTTTAGCTAAGCGCCTTTTGCCTCAGAGATATGCCAAATTAAAGAAAAAAGCGCTTCCCGAGAAAGCGCTTTCCGAAGAAGACGCAGTCGATTATGGTTTTGGTCTAGCCGCTTTATGTCACCATTACCATATAGATATGCTTAAACACCATGATGCTTTTTCCGATGTAGTAGCTTGTCGCTGTTTGTTGCAGAAACTACTCGAAAGTGGAGAGCTAATCGCTGCTGATTTTCATGAATTTCGTCGCCCGTCTTCTAGGCTGGCTGTAGCTTTGGCATCCTCCGGATATACCAAGCCGCGCGATTTACCCAAAATAGGTCAAAGTGGCGTAAGGTATTGTTTTACCGGCAAATTTGCTTACGGATCGCGTTCTCGCGTGTCTGAGCTGGCAGAAAAAACTGGTGGCATAGTAAGCAATTCAGTACAACTAGATACAGATTATTTAGTTGTAGGTAGTCGGCGCAGTCTTAAAACCGGTGCTTCTACAAAAGAGCAAAAAGCCAGACAAATGATAAAGCAAGGCTATCTTTTGGCTATTATTAGTGAAGACGAATTTTTAGAAGGCATAAAATCTGCTCAATAAAGAGTTACATCCTTAAATAGCCAGCTTTGTCAGTGCGCCGTTTTTTCTAAAGCTTCGATAGCCTTTCTCAAGCTGGCTTCAGTAGGATCGTCTTCGGCTGGGCCATTAGCATATAGCGGCTTGCGGCTGATACTTTTATTGATATAGAGTTTTTGCTCTTTACTTAGAAGTTGAGTTATTTTTTCTTGGGCTTGGCTCTCGGCATATTTGCTATTTTCCGCTTCTTCAATCAGTTTTAGTACATAGCGAGCTTGAGCTGGACTCAAGGCCAATTCGTTTCCTGCTTTTTCTAGAAGCATAATAGCAATTAGGCAACGCTCATAATCATTATTAACGCGCTGTTTGTTGCTCCTTTGCAACATTTGCATATATTTATCCGAATGGCCTGGCCTAATTTCTTCCATTTGAGCTGAAGTAGGCTGATTTTTTAAGTGAGCTTGGGCCATTTGCATAGTAAGCTGGGCCGAATCTTCCGAACTTAATTCATCTTTTTTATTCTTGGAATTGGTGCCTAAAGCCGATTTTAAGTGCAAATTTCCGGAGGAAGAATTGTTAGCTGTTGAGGAGGCGCTACTGTCACTCTCTTGAGGCGCACCGGGGGCATTTCTTGTCGAATTGGCTGCTTGAGGAGCCGAACCGACGAAAATCGAGCTGGAATTATTTACTTGAGGCATACCGACACGGGTAGGCACATTTTGGGGAGCGTTTTCGCCAAAGCCGACGGCTACATTTCCAGTATTTGATTGGCTGGTATTTTCGTTAAATTGGCCTTTAGGATCTTGGCCAGGAGTAGGTTGAGGTTGTAGGGGCTGTTGTTTATTGTCGTGGCCTTGAAAGACTAAGTTTTTGTCCGCTTGAGAAAGAGGCCCTATTTCTCCAATTTTGCTTGTAAAAATAAAGTAAAGCTGCACGGTTACAAACACGATGGCAGCTAACAAAACAGCTCGGGCCAACTTTAAACGAAACATGCTCGCTTATTGGCAGATTAAGCTTAAAAATACCTGCCAAAGGTCGGCTTCTTCTTATCGAGTCTGTCCATGAAACTTCCAGCCTCTACGCTGTATGGTCGCTTCAATCTAAAGGTAACATTTTTTATATTTTTAGCGCGGTTACTTTCAAAAGCCCTTCGCTTGATACCATAACGAAGGGCTTTTTTATGTTTTATAGACAAAAATAGTATCTATTGACAGCAGTTAAATAGTTCGCTTATATACTACAGTTCGCGAAAACAACCTTTTTAATTTATACGAAGACAATGGCAAAGCTTAGTCTTGTGAGACTTTTTGTTCCGCTTTGGTAGTTTATTGGGGCCCGAAACTTTGTTTCGGGCCCTGTATTTTATAGCAATTATGCTAGAGAGGATATCATTATGAAACCAGAAGAGGGCCGAGCCCTACTTGAAAAACATTTTTGTTATAGTGCCCCCGAAGAAGATTTTTATTATGATTGCGGCACTATGGATGATCCTGATTTTTATTATGACGATGGCTATTTACTTGTAGGTGACAAAGTAAAGACTGATAATATTAACTTTTCCTTTTTATTTAATTGGGCTCCACCGGAAGTAAAGAAGTATGGTATAAGGGTTACTGTCTATTGGGAAGTAGGTTATAAAAATTTTAGGGGCCACTCCAAATATAGAAAATTCAGTTGTAAATGCGGAATTTTGGAATTATGTGGCAATTACAACTATTATGGAGATTTAGCTTCAGATGATTTGCATACTCATGTGCAAATGGTTGAGAAAGCCCGGGAGTTTTTCCGTAAATACAAAGTTATGTTTGCGGCTGCTTGGAGCGGACGTTATGGACTTAGCGGTGGGGGAATTGGTACTAACAGTACCGTTTTAGAAAGATACTTTTGTATGTTTTGTAAGTCCAGAATAAAAGCTGACTTTAGTAGAGTACACCCACGGAAATACTTTTGGACAATGCAAACTTTTTACACATTTATAAAAGATCTTCTTTTTGAAAAGAAAGACTTCTGTACCCTAAAAATGCCCATAAATGCGGTAAATACGGCACTTTCTAAAGGTACTTGGTGTTTACTTGGTGTTTGAATTTATGTGACACAGTGCTACGAAACACAACGATATTTATATCATTTGCCGGAATTTGATTTTAGTTCAACTGACAGAATAAAATCTGCCATAGTCATTGCTGAGTTAACAAACAGACGTGCATGATGTTCATCTATGGAAATCCTATTAGCACCTACACCATGAGCATCGCTGTCCTTGTTTCGCATCTCTGCAATTGATGACACAATGCTATTCAGACCAGAAAGAAGGGTATTAATTCTTCTATCTGTATTTTGATCAGTGTGCATATTGTAGAGAGTTTTAACCTGCTTAAATAGTTTTGCCATATCACCGCTGTCAGAGGGTGTGACTCCCTTCTTCTCTATAACATAACAGAAAGTTTCTTCCAGCAATGTTCTGGATTTTGTAATGGCACTGTCAAAATTTTGTTGCGTAACATCATCCATGGCTCGATCTGAGATACTTTTTATGTATTCACGGTCTATGGATTTAATATGTGGCGCTTGGACATCAATTCTGCTATTCACTGCACGAACTACAAATTGATTTCCAATAGTGGTAAGTTCGTTCCCACCAAAGAAAAGGATGCCGTTGATCTTTTCTTGGATGGTGGAGATGATACAGCTATATGCGTTATTTATTTCGTCTGCTCCATGTCCTGCCAAAACCTTAGAAAACTGGTCCTTTGCAAAAAGATAAGCCAACAAGTCAGAAAATCGGTTTTGCTTTAGGCAATGTTCCATGAGATTGTCAAGATATTGCCAACGGCTTAAATTAACGCCGCCCCACGAATAGGTAACGGGTAATCCAAAAGATGTTGAAATTCCGCATAAATCGGGACCGCTTAGATACGGCATTGCGATTTTTACTGATGTACCATCTTCAAATTCATGTGTGCCATAAGCCGTATCACCATCTAAAATAGCGATAATTTCCTTTGTTTTTAACAGCTCATAAGTATTTCTATCTTTCAATCATATATCACCTCTGAATACTTATTTTTCCAACTGTGACTGCAATTCCTGAAAACTCTCCAAGGCACTCTGCAAATTTTCAATAATATCTGCGGCCAGTTCGTCTGGCTTCGGCAGATTATCTAAATCCGCAAGGGATTTATCTTTGATCCAGAACAGGTCAAGACTGGTCTTATCACGCTCCAGAATATCCTTTACAGCGAATCTGCGGAAGCGGCCGTCCGGATTGTTCTCAGACCAAGTTTCGGTGCGTTCATGACGATTCTGCGGATTATAGCATTTTACAAAATCCACAAGGTCAGCATCGGTCATGGGGTGCTGTTTCAGTGTGAAATGAATGTTAGTTCGGAAATCGTATACCCACACTTCCTTCGTCTGCATTTTGGCACTGGCAGGGCGTTTGTCAAAGAAAATAACATTTGCCTTAACGCCTGGCTTATAGAAGATACCGGTCGGTAGGCGGAGAATGGTATGCAGGTCAGTGGTTTCCAGCAGTTTCTTACGGATAATTTCGCCCGCGCCGCCCTCAAACAGCACATTGTCCGGCACAACGACCGCAGCCTTGCCGGTTGCTTTCAGAATGGTATTGATGTGCTGCACAAAGTTCAACTGTTTGTTAGAACTGGTTGTCCAGAAGTCCTGCCGGTTGTAAACGAGGTCTTCTTCCTCCTGTTCGCCTTCCTCATTAGTAAAGGTGATGGCGGACTTTTTTCCGAAAGGTGGATTGGTCAGCACATAGTCCACACGATAACCGGGGTCGGTGAGAAGCGCATCCCCAAGAGTGATCGGTGCATCGCCGTAAATATCACCGATGTTGTGCAGATACAGATTCATCAAGGCGGTTTTATAGGTGGTCGGAACGATCTCATTTCCGTAAAAAGTTTCGTTTTTCAGAAATTCCTTCTGCTCCCGGTCAAGGGTATAATGCTCCGGGTCGGCAATGTACGACTGAGAAGCGAGGAAAAATCCCCCGGAACCACAGCAGGGGTCTGCGATGGTCTTCATCGGCTCAGGACGCAGACATTCTACCATTGCTTTAATCAGCGGACGAGGAGTGAAATACTGTCCTGCACCGCTTTTAATATCTTCGGCGTTTTTCTGGAGCAGTCCCTCATAGATTTCGCCCTTAACATCCGAAGACATAGCCACCCATTTTTCGGTGTCGATCATCTGTACAACTCGATACAAAATGGCGGCATTGCTGATTTTGTTGGTTGCCCCCTTAAAAATCTTGCCGAGGATGCCGCCTTGTTCACCAAGTTTCTCCAGAATCTTTTTATATTTATCTTCCAGCTCTGCGCCTTTGAGCGTGCGCATATCGAACCATGTAAAGCCTGCTGGAATACCAGTATCTCTTTTATAGGGCGGTCTGGAATACTCATCGGACATTTTCAGAAAAATTAGATAGGTCAACTGTTCTAGATAATCGCCATAGGAAACGCCATCGTCACGAAGGGGGTTGCACATTCCCCAGACCTTGGAGACGATAGCGGAAGTCTGTTCACTCATTCGCTGAATCCTCCTTCAAACGCTTTTTTCAAAATGCTCTGCCGCATGGCATCCGCTTGTGCAAGGGCGGTGTCTACGGTCTGCTCGATGCTGTCGCAGACCGAGAGACGAGATTCGATAGCATCTACTATTCGCAGTTGTTCTATATATTCAACTATAGGAATATTTAGCCCGCAAATTTCAGATGAATTAATATTGTTGACGCCGCTTGTCGATTTCGCCTTATTTTCTATGTACATCCGTGCATTATGAGAACTCAGGTAATGAAGTAGGTAACGCGGATTTATCTTTGCAGAATCCTTTATGCGTAACCGCATAAGGTATCCCGCAAAAGTTCCGTCTATATCGGATTCCCTAACTATTGCTGCTCTACCAACCAACGAAACGCTACCATTTGAACGAACGATTAAAATATCTCCATTTTGTAAACGCAAGTCATGAAGCTCAGCAGCAGTAAACTTTGCAAATTTAATATCTTCTTTATTGATTGTACCTAAACGATAACAAATGTTAGGGATACGATACACCGGTGTACTATGCTCTTCAAACTCGTAATCGCATTTTTTCGATGTGCCATATCTCGGCTTTTCAATAAGATTGCCTAAGGATTCGAATTTCTCAACAGGCGATTTAGTCAAGATTCCTTCAAACGCCTCTTTCAGCACCGCCTGCCGATACACCGCCAACTGCTGCTTGATAGTTTGCAGAGTTTCCACGCCCTTGTCCAGTTCGGAGAAGAGTTCTTCAATGCGGGTGACGATGCGGTGCTGTTCTTCAATTGACGGTAATGGAACTTCAATGGTGCCAAAATTCTTCCCTGAGATGCCTCCCATAAGCGAGGTTGCCAATAGTTTAAATTGTTTTGTGAATCCGCTATACCGCGTGTAGTAGTAAATGTATTTACTTGAAAATTTCCCTTTATCATTTACTATTGCAAATAATTTGTTTCCAAAACAAACATCCTCAGAAATTATAGCTGATTTTTTACCGGCACTTCCGCCTTCTGAACATACAAAAATCGTGCCAGCAGGAGCCACTCTAAATTTTGTTTCGGTGTATGGAATAATTACTCCGTTTTTGTATGTTACTTTTCCATTGAAATCAATATCCTTAGTGCCAATATAGTTCCATCCTGGCACATCATTCATGTATTTTTGCTCTTTTTCTGTTTTGTTTATGCTATTGCCATTGTATATAGTGGCAATAGTGTTCAACTTACACAGGTTCATTCTTTCTCCTTATGCCACCAACGCGGCATTCATTTCCTGCAATATTTGCTCATACGCATCACCAAACGCATCATAAAAGCCGAGCAGACCGCCTTTCCGGTCAAACGGGGTTAAGTCCAGATCCTCCGGCAAGATGCTAAGCGAAGCGGCAATATGGTCTTTGATCAGACGCAGCCATTCCATCTGTTCCTCGGTAAACTGGATATGTCCGGCGTTCTTCTTGAATGTCCACTGCATGAAGTTATAGTTCACCTTGTCCGCAAACGGGGTGAGGGTATCGGTGTAGCCCATCTCAAAGCGGATGATGGAAATCAGGTCGGTCAACTGCGCCATGGTGCTGCGTTTTACCTTGTCAGGTTGCTTGATGGCATAGCAATCCCACAGCCTTTCTACCGTAATTCCATGGGATTTCAACTTCTCGTATAGCTCTTTCAGCTTTTCGATTACCATCGGGCGGTCTTTGTATGCTGCATCATAGATAATTCGTAACGCAACGATTTCGTTCTTGTTTTCCTCAATAAATGCCCGAAAGCCGGACAGTACCTTGTTTACATTCGCTTCCTGTTGTGCGTCAAAGCCTGCAAAGAGTACCGAGTCCAGATTGACATTGTCGATGATTTGGTCATGGCTGCGGCGCACATTTTCAATGTAATCACGCACTTCTGGGATATGGAACGGCGCAACGGCGGATTTGAGCAGCTCTTTTTGTGCCTGTTTGTACTCGTCTTCGGTCGGGGCGGCAGTGCCTGTAACCCTCTGGGCGTATTCTGTTACTACATCTTCGTCAAATGCGTTCAGCAGATTTTCGGCAACGGTTCCGGCGGGTGCGCCCACTTTGGCTTCAAACTGCTTTCTCTCAGATGGCGTCATCTGACTGTTCAGACGAATCACACGGTTCGCAAGGGAAGTCAGCGTATTCTCATCTTTTGCACCCAATGCCACATTCATCATCAGCTCTTTCATGCTGACGGTCGGTTTGCGCTCCAACGGTCTGGTATCGGATTTTTTCGATTTCGTGACACCTACTGCGTCTACAATCACGAAGTGGTCTTTATTCTCTGTGGCCGATGGCGTGACTTTCTGCAAGTCCTCCTTGCTGAGAACACGAGTGCCTCTGCCTTTCATCTGCTCGAAATAATTCTTACTCCGAACATCCCGCATGAAGATCAGGCACTCGATGGGCTTCACATCGGTTCCTGTTGCAATCATATCCACAGTAACCGCAATACGGGGATTGTAGTCATTGCGGAAGGAGCTGAGGACGGATTCCGGGTTGTCCGCAGAATAGGTGATTTTACGGCAGAAATCGTTGCCTTCGCCAAATTCCTCGCGCACGATCTGCACAATATCATCTGCATGACTGTCCGTCTTGGCGAAAATCAGCGTTTTGGGAACTTCTTTTCTGCGTGGGAATAGCGTGGTGAACAGATTTTCCTTAAAGGAACGAATTACCGTTCGTATTTGGCTTGGGTTCACAATATTCCGGTCAAGCTGCGACGGCACATAATTCACATCTTCGTCCATCTGCTTCCAGCGTTTTGCCCTGGACAGACGGTCACGATATTCGATCAACTGCTTCATCAGATGTGCGCCATTTTTGCTGACATTGGTTTCAATCAGAAAAATATCCTCTCCGACATTAACACCGTCCACGATAGCCTGTTCACGAGGATATTCGCTGACAATGTTTTCATTGAAAAATGCAAAGGTGCGGTTGTCCGGTGTTGCCGTCAGCCCGATGATAAAGGCATCAAAATAGGATAGAACTTGACTCCACACATTGTAAATGGAGCGGTGGCACTCATCGACAATGATGCAGTCGAAGAACTCCGGCGGATACTTTTCGTTGTAAACAACTTCCTTCGGAGCTTTGCTTTCGGCAGTCAAATATTCGGCAAACGAAGTCTCCTCTGCGCCTTCGTCCAAATCCTCGCCCTTCAGGATGGAGTACATCCGTTGAATGGTGGAGATACAGATTTGAATATCGTTCGGAATATAGGAAGATTTCAGCCTGCGAACACCGTAAATCTGTGAAAATGAACGGGGATCATCGTTCGGTGTATAAGCAAGAAACTCTCGTTCAGCCTGTTCGCCCAGTCCCTTGGTATCCACCAAAAACAGAATCCGTTTCATCTTGCCATATTTCAGCAGACGGTATGCCGCAGTGATTGCAGTAAAGGTCTTACCTGCGCCCGTTGCCATCTGCACCAGTGCCTTGGGACGGTTGTCCGCAAAGGACTTGTCCAGATTATTGATTGCGTTGATCTGGCATTTTCGGAATCCATCGGTATCAAGCGGTGGGAAGTTCTTCATATTGTTCCGAATGGTGTCAGGCTCATTCTGCAGAGCTTGCAGTGTTTCCGGGCGATGAAACGAGAACACCGTTCTTGAGCGGTATTTTATATCCTTATAGTCCGTAAATCGAATGATTTTATCGGTAGCCTCGTAGACAAAACGAATAGAATAATCGCCCTTTACCCACTTGAATTTGCTGTTCACATAGCGATTTGACTGCACTTCCACATCGGTAATGTGTTCACCGGCTTCTTCCCGCTTGGCTTCTACCACGCCCATAGGTAGCCCTTCAACAAAGAGGGCATAATCAACTTCGCCGGTGCTGGTGGAAAATTCACGAACAGCAACACCGAGCGCAACAGATAGATTCAGTTTTTTCATATCCTGAATTACCCAGCCGGATTGCTTTAGTTTTTCATCAATCGCAAGGCGTGCTTTTTCTTCCGGTGTCATGTCATTCGTCATCTCCCTCATTGATATATTCCATAATGTCGCCGTAGTCGGCATGAAGAGTTTTGCATATTTTGCCCAGAACAGTAAGTGTGACCTCTTCATCCCGACGCAGCTTGGTCATAGTATTGGGAGCAATTCCAGAGGCTTTTCTCAGGTCTGCTTTGCTCATCTTTTTATCAACCAACAGTTTCCACAAACGATTATATGAAACAGCCATGACAGCCTCCCTTGCTAACTAATGGTCTTAAGAAGTTTTGCTCGGGCTCACCGTGAGGGGAAATATAGCCATTTACCG
>ERZ869991.50-NODE-50-length-31517-cov-21.298060_pt1 | contig 31517 bp, 16 predicted proteins | sample MGYA00520862_ERZ869991 | MGnify/ENA primary metagenome ERZ869991 (study PRJEB32232, sample SAMN07284978) | human gut metagenome | biome: human-associated habitat; material: feces | host: Homo sapiens | place: Tanzania | collected 2014-08-11 ...
ACACGGATTACATCCACATCAGGCACATCAGCCCAAACCACAGGATTGGCGAAATTCTTCTCAAACTTCCACCAGTCGAAATTGAAGAGTTTGCTTCCCTTCAATCCCTTGAACACGAAGTATATATCATGTTTTCCTGTCACTTTCTTTAGCATTTGTGCCGAGAAAGTCTTCCACTTTTCCCAGCCACCCGTCTTGGTAACATCAAGTTTAGCTATCAGTTCGCCATCTTCCTTATCGAGATGAACCTCCAGCGAACCGCCCAGGGATGAGCAAGCTGCAGAGATGGCAAACTGGTCTGGTGACTCGTTGCCGAAGTCCACCTCGCGTACCTTTATATAATCACCGGTATGAATCTCAGAAATATATACACCTGTTTCATCCGTCTGTTCCGACTTCACTCCCTTAGAGAAAGCGATGGTTTCAGCCTCCTGACGCTTGTAAGGATTGAGGGTTGCGATAGGAGCCACTCCTTCCTGGGTATGGTGGATGATAGGGAATGTGCCATCAGCATTATACATGAATTCCTCTACGGCAACACTGCGTCCGAATCCGCCACCCAGTTTACCTGTATGATAGAAGAAATAAGACTTGCCCTTGAAGTCGGTCACGCCACAATGATTGGTAAAAGAACCCGTATCTTCCAATGGCATGATTTCGCCCATATACTTCCATGGTCCGAAAGGCTTCTTGCTCATAGAATAAGCAATGTGCTCAGGCACTCCACCTGCAGCATAAAGCATATAATAGTTCTTGCCACGCTTCATGAACCAAGGTCCCTCTGTGTAGCAATCTTTATATTTTCGGGTAGAATCACGCTTCTCCACGTCAGGCGAACCGAATCCCTCCTCAGTCATCACGATTCTGCCCACTTCACGCTTTTCATCAACAGCTGCCTTAGCATCTATACCACCCTTGAAGCTGATCATATCTTCATTCAGTTTGGCATAGTAAAGATGCGGATTACCCCAATAGAGATAAGCCTGACCATCTTCATCCATCCAAACCGTTGGATCGATATTGTCCCAACTTCCATTATCGAAAAGCGGTTTTCCCAGCGCATCCTTGAACGGACCGGTAGGAGAATCTGCCACAGCCACGCCAATTGCTATTCCGCCAGTAAGTTTAGAGTGCGCGCAGATATACCAGTAATATTTACCATTGCGCTTGATGGTTTGTGCCGCCCAGGCACGGTCATCTGCCCAGGAAAAAGAGCTGAGGTCGAGCGGAGACCCATGGTCTGTCCAGTTCACCATATCTTTGGTAGAATAAACACGCCATTCGTTCATCCAGAAGAAATCAGCCTTATCTTCATCATGACCGGCATACACATAGAGACGGTCTCCGACAACCAGAGGTGCCGGGTCGGCAGTTAACTGGGTTTGTATGATTGGATTCTGTGACCATGCAGCCCCCATATTCGCACACAAAGCTGTAACAAACAAAAATTTCTTATACATATTCTAAAATCATTAGTTATTTATGGTGCAAAGGTACAAAGAAACAGGCAACAACGCTTTTCCTTATGTTGCATTTACTATTCCTTATGTAACAGATTATGTATTATTGTATGTAACAAATGATGTAATATTGTATGTAGCAAAACGAGGGTACTTCTTGCCGAAGCACCCTCGTTAACAGGATTTTGTATGAATTCTTATATTTTACTTTTGAATCTTCTTCTTACCATTGCTTACCACTACGCCCTTGTAGTTCTTGCCTACTCGCTTGCCAGCAACATCATAGGTTGCCTGAGCTGAAGAAGACTGGGCGTTCTGAATCTCATTGATGCCAGTTGTGCCACCGAAATCGAGGTCGATAGAACGAGAAGCTGCAGTAGAAAGAGCAGCAGTTGGAACAGAGATGTATGCTCTGAAGGCATCAATGCTAGCCTTTTCGCTTGCACGTACAAACTTGCCTTCGTTTGCACTGAAACCATAAACCTCAGTACTTGTTGTCTTGACAGACTCCTTTGCCTGAAGCGTACCTACGAAAGAATAGCCTCCAGATACAGATGTCTTAGCCTCAGCAGGAACATCAGCGATGTCCTTGGTAGCAGCAATCTCCTCCAAGAGCTTACCATCAGCGGATGGTATCAAGAGGTATGGCTTGTAAGCCTCGATTGCTTCCACTGGGGTAAAGGTTGCCTTAGAACCACTTACCGCAGACAAGGTATAAGCCTTACCTACATTTGCCAGTTCCTCTGCCGTCAAAGCAAAAGGCAAGCAAACGGTGCATGGCTGATTCATGGTGAAATTACGGTCGTAAGAGACGTTAGAGCCCTTGGATGCTGCGATAGCGAAAGGAGACTCTGTGTTGACAGCCTGATACTCACCGATGAAGTCGATGGAGGTGATTTCCTGCTCAACATTCTGCCCCCATCCACCACTCTTCAGTGATGTACACTTAGTGACGCTGCAAGGTACCAAAGTCTCATTGCCTGTCATTGTTATAACGGCATGAGGGTCGACCGCACTCATCACACGGAATGTCGTATTCTTGGCAGCATCGAAATTGTTAACCTTCACACGGAGAGCACTATAACCATTCAGACTGAAATAGCCGTTAGCCTCAATGTTACCAGAGCCATATCCCCACAAAACAGAGATTCCTTCTCCTGTCTTACCGATATTATTCTCCACATTTTCGGTTCTAAGCTCAGTACCCTTGTACCACTGGAATGGGGTGTTAATATCAGAGTTTGCATCCACAGTGGTGGTAACGGTCAGAGTCTCAATATCATCTGTCTCAAGGGTAACATCAGCAGGCTTAAGAGTAAGAGTACCATTGCCATCTTGTGCACCAGAAATACAGATTCTATCTATGTCATCAAGAGTCCAACCGTCCTTCAACTCCAATTTTGTAAGATCCAAGTCAACATTAAGATCTGTATCAGCCATATACTTGACAACATTCTCCCCGCCCTTATAAAAGAGCAAACGATAGCCATGGGTTGCCTCAGTGAGATTAATCTTCAGATGCTTGAATTTAGAAGCTTGACCATTCAAGTTTGTGAACAACTCCATCCAGTTGTTATATAATGTTGTCCACTCAAATTTACCAGTCTCGTCATCATAGGTTGCGGAAGAAGTACCTATGACGAAATTGCTCTTCATTGTAGAAACCTTAGCAGATGCCCCCCCACAGAAAAGCATAAGGGCAGCACATACAGAAAGTATTATTTTTTTCATAATCTATTCTATTCCTAATTAATAATTCCAATAAACAAATAACTTATTATCTACTTACCAGACATAAGTTTATCCTAGCGAACCATCATAATACTCATCCTCTGGATAATCATACTCCTTATCCTCATTAGGATTAGAGGCTGCCAACAATGAACACTGAAGTTGCATTTCATGCACTTCAATTTCTGGTTTAAAATACTTTTTCTTCATAATCTTAAGTTTTTAAAATTAAAATTGTTTATATGTTATATTTTATACGTCTATATTGCTAGACTTCAAATTCTGCTTAAACATTCGTTTCTGTTTCGGCTGCAAATTTACTGCAAAAAGAGAAACAAGGCTTCGGTATATGTTCCAAAAACCTTGTTTCATGTTCCAGCACTCTTTCAAAGTCCTCAGAAAAGCATGTTTAAGACATTTCACCTACAAGTTTTGCCCGAAATAGCTGTATCTGTTGTTGTCTGGATTGGTATGAAGAGAGCCCTCACCTCACGTAAGGACTCTCTAGCATTCCTAGATGAGTAGGTTTATACCCACCAAGATTGATGAGTATTTTCTCAAATACAATACCAGGCTGCATAGGACGAAGCCTCAAGGTATGTTCTGCCTTCCCCGTGTTTCCTACAGCCATCCTCACCTTCTTCTCGATGATGCGCGATGCGGCTGTAGGATACATCAAGTCGTACTTATGCTCCCAGTTCAGATTCTGATTCAGCCCTACAATCTCTTCCTTGCCACCATCCAGCGACACTGCCACATAATGACCGCCCAGCACAAAGGGCATCACTGCATCGGTAACAAGATGTACATCCACCGAATCCACATCTGCCTTAAATCTCATCTTATAGGTAAGATACGCTCCTGCTGTTGGCTGGGTATATGGGAAGAGAGCTATACCCGACTTCGTTCGTCCTAAACCAGGGATGAGCCTCCACTGCGACTTCTCTGATTCAGCAGGTGTCAGTGAGAAGAGATGCTCTGCCTCCATCACCACCATGCCGCCATCTTGCTCAAACACGTAGCCTGTACTAGGCTGCGTAACGGCAAAAGGGGTACTCTGCTGAATGCGATATACCATAGGCATAACTTGATGCTGCGGGGCATGCCAGTTTTGATAGCCGATATGCACTTGATCCATCATGTGATTCCACTTGCCATTGGCGATATGGTGATTATAATTGTCGCAGAGCAAGGAGTCTCTCTTGTAACATTCCTCCACCCTATCTGCCCATGTATTAGCCTCAATACGTCCCTCACGATAGAGTTGCTTGTTCATCGCCAAAGAGTAATACATATCATAAAGATTAGCCATGCCCTGTATAGGGAAGAGGACCAACTCTTGATAGGCATCCTTCGCAGTCTCATCCAGGGTGATATACTGACGCAGGGCTCGTGCCTCCAAGGCCAGGAATTCATCCCGTACGCCCTTAAACTCTCCCGTCTGCAAATTGTATGTCTTGTCATCCAGCAATTCGGCTTGCACCCTAGACGCATATCTTCCATAACTCATCAAGAGACGAGCAGCCTCTTTCGCTTCTTTATCACCAAACTGCTGGGCACAGAATCCCTGTGCATATTGCTCCAGGTTGCTGGCATCGAAGGCATCGGGATTCCATGCCATGTTCATAAAAAAGTCGATGGCAAACTCATGGGGCTTGATATCACCGACATTGAGCATCCAGAGTTTATCCACACCATGTTGATAAGTGGCTTGCAACTGCTCCCACATCTCGGCGATATGCGACATGGTGAGCCACTTGCTGGCTCTTGGGGCACCATAATAGCCTACATGATAATACATACCATAGCCGCCCTTGTGGAAATTTTTCTTTCTATCAGGAAGTCGGCGCACATGACCGAAATTGTCATCGCAAAGCATCACGATGACATCATCGGGCACCTTGAGTCCCTGGTCATAATAATCGAGCACCTCACTGTAGAGTGTCCAGACCTGTGGGGTCTCGGCGGCTGGTTTCCTGGTGACATCAGCTATGATTTTTCGCTGTTCCGAAATGATTTGTTCCATCAGCCGGAAGTTAGCCTCTCTACTACCTGCATCGGTCATCGGACGATCTTCGTCACCTCTCATACCGATGGTCACGAGCTTGTCGTAACCCTTGCTATTCTCGATTCCCTCTCGGAAGAAACGCTTGATGGCATTCTTGTTGGTCAACCAGTTCCATTCACCGTTGCCATAGTTCTTCTTATGTCGAATCCACTCTTGCTGCGAGCGCTGCATCGGCTCATGATGCGAGGTACCCATCACGATGCCATATTCATCAGCCAGTCGGGCATTCTCCGGATCATCCTCATTGAAGCAGTTGCCCTCATACAGTCCGTTCTCATCCTTCAAGATAGGTACCAAAGGCTTGTATTCCTTGAACGAGCCCCACATGGCAGGCCAGAGGCAGTTTGCCTTGAGGCGAAGAAGGAGTTCGAAGACATGGGCATACATCTGGCTGTTCATGCCCCCAAACTTATTTCTAGCCCAGGTGGTCATACAAGGGAACTCATCATTGATGAAGAAACCACGATATTTCACCTTCGGCTCTCCACTCTCCACAGAGCATGGCTTGGCAAAGACCTCCTCATGCTTGGCTATCGGTGCATCCGCCCACCAATACCAAGGCGACACCCCCATCTGTCGGGAAATCTCGTAAATGCCATAGATGGTGCCACGCATATCGCTACCTGCCACCACCAAGGCACGCTCCATGCCCTTGGCAGGATGATCAATGGTCTTGATGACAAAGCTCTCCCACTTGCCCTTGAGCGAACGCTCTGGCAAGATGCCTTTCTTGGCAAGGCGAGTAATAGCTTCACTCACTCCGTATGTACCAATGAGGATGGGATAACGCACCACATCCTCGCCCTGGCAGCACACTCTGGGTGAACGACCCGACACGGTATAGATATCCTTACGCAGGTCTTCCGCTGCTCTTTTCACACCTTGTTTTTCGTGAGCATCCATACAGATACCAGACATCTGAGAAGCGGTGGAAATAGGGAATGCTCCCCCTTGCTGTTGGAAGCTGATAAAGGAATCAGCCATTGCAGTGAGGGCAAACATCACAAAACAACAGGCTAAGAGAGGCCTTGACCATGGAAAGTTGATCTTCATTTGAAATTTCATACTGTAATATTATTAAAATAGAGAAATTATGAAAAATAGAGAAGAAGGGGATTGCCCCACCTATTCCCTTTTTTATGCAAAGGTACAACTTTGCTCCAAGAACAACTTTTCTCCATGTTCCAAACACTTTGGCGTACATTCCCACATCAACAAAAATATGATAAATACTGCCCAATTAAGTCAACATCTAAGACTAAAGCGCTAACATGATGACCTGCCATCTTACCATTAACATAGATCACCTTTCTATATGTTGCAAAAACATCGCAAATTTAAACTTGTAACAAGAATATATGTTTAAGAAACATACGAAACATCAATTATATCATTATTTTTATAACTTTGCAAGCACAAACATATAATAATATATAGCAATATGACAAAAATCAAAAATCAGTGCATGGGATTCATGCTCACAGCCATCCCATTGCTTTCGCTCAGCACTCCTTGCATGGCACAAAATCCATATCTCCCACTTTGGGAGCATGTGCCAGACGGAGAACCTAGAGTATTCGAAGACCCTGACAACCCAGGGAAGTACAGAGCTTACATCATAGGCTCTCACGACACATCCTTCAAGTCTTACTGCGGATCAGACATACGCATGTGGTCTGCCCCAACAGAAGACCTCACCCAGTGGAGAGACGAGGGAGCCATTTTTTCCTATCACATCAACAACCAATGGGACACCATGTTTGCTCCCGATCTGGTAGAGATAAAACGAAAAGATGGAACAAAAGATTACTATCTCTATCCTCACTCCCGAGGATACAAGCGTGTGAGAATGGTCTGCAAAGGCAAGCGACCTGATGGTCCTTTCACTCCCATCAACCTCAATGCAGATGGAACGGAAGAGCTGCCAGGCAGCATCCTCGACTTCGACCCTTCCGTATACATCGAGAATATCACTGACCCAAAGGATCCAGATTACGACACAGGATTCAGAGCATACGGCTACTGGGGATTCCAACATTCATCAGCCGCGCAACTCGACCCTAGCACCATGTACTCGCTCAGACCAGGTACTGAGCTCATCAAGTACTCGCTGCCAGCTTGCGACGCACAAGGCAACGTAAGAGACCCTAAGGGAACAACCTACCCGATCATCAAGGGACAGAAGCCTACAGATTTCAACTTCTTCGAGGCATCATCCATCCGAAAAGTAGGCAACAAGTATGTGATGATTTACTCCGGCTATTCCGGAAAGGAATACGGATTAGGCAACACCAACTCCACCTTGCGATATGCCTATGGAGACACCCCATTAGGTCCATGGAAGAATGGTGGTGTATTGGTTGACTCACGTGGAGTGGTTCCTAACGAAGACGGCAGCAAGTTAGTCACAAGCAATGCCGCCCATAACACCCATGGAAGCCTACAAGAAATCAACGGTCAATGGTATGTGTTCTATCATCGCCCACCACGTGGATTTGGGTTTGCCCGTCAGTCTGTCGTTGCTCCCGTTACCATCCAATGGGATAAAAAATCTGTGGAAGAAGGCGGAAAAGTGGTTATCAGGGCATACGATCCATACAACAAGAAAGGCATCTGGACCGCCAAAGCATCCGACAACACAGAATACACGGGAGCAGAAGTCACTTCGGAAGGATTCCAGATATACGGCTTGAATCCATACCACTACTATTCTGCAGGTATCGCCAGCTATCTGAGCAACAACCAAGCCATGCAGGATGCCTGGGACGTATGGAACAACCACATGCCTGTTAACATGAACGCTGGTGATATCGTTGGATTCAAGTATTTCGGATTCGGCGGTCTCAGCAAAGCACAGAAAGGATTGCAACCTTTTGAGGGAACCAAAAAAGGAAACGGCACCCAACTTAATATCTTTGTGAAGGCAAAAACGCAAAAGAGCTTCAAAATCAAAGTAATGATGGATGGTCCATGGGCAAACAAGACCTGGAACGGAAAACTGCTCGGTGAGCTAACGGTTCCTGCCCAGACTTCAGCGCAGGGAATCCAAAAGTTGACACTGGACGTAGCTGACAAGGTCGATGGTATCGGCAAGAAACATGCCATCTATCTCATCGCCGAAGGTGAGGGCAAGCAACTTTGCGAACTGGAGGGCCTCGGATTCACCAAGAAGGGCGAGAACATGGAATGCCCAGTATCGCCTACCATCGAAATCAAGATGAACGGCAGAAAGCTCAATGTTCCTACCATTCCAACGAGAATGACCAATGAGAATGGCAACTTCGGTTACAATGAGTATGATGTCATCGCCTCTTTGCAAACAGGCGAGAAGAGCGCACCACGCATCACTGCATCATCCGACAACAAGGAGGTGGAGATAGAGATTCTTCAGCCTAAGACCTTGCAAGACAAGGCTTATGTGAAATGCACCTACAAGGGCATCAGCAAGAATTACACCATCCACATCAAATAATACATTGATTTTCGTTGTATTCATCATTATGATTGTTTATTCGTTTAACGCTACAAAATTACGAATAAACAATCATAATGACTTTTTTTTAATGTTTCAAATACTTTACTCAGTATATTTTGCCGCATATTCCGTAGGCGACATTCCGAAATATTTCTTAAATGCAGTGGAGAAATGACTGTTATTGGCAAATCCCACCATATATGAAACCTGCGTAATGTTGATTTTACGCTCTCTTATCAATCGGGCAGCCTCATTGAGACGGATGTTTCTCAAGAACTCGCTGGTAGGCACACCGGTCATCTCCTTCAACTTACGATGCAGCTGAGTACGGCTTACGCCCACCTCATCACACATTTTCTCTACATTGAAGTCAGAATCGCTCAAGTTCTCGTTCACTACCTTCATGATACGCTCCATCAGCTCCTCATCGTAGCCTTTCACCTCTACCTTCTCCACCTTGTCATCCTGCTTCAGAGCTCCACTGAACTTACCCTTCAGGCGACGTACATTGTCGATGAGATTGTCTATCGTGAGATGAAGTTCCTCCAGACTGAACGGCTTTGCCAGATAAGCATCAGCTCCTAGCTTAATACCCTCTAGCCTATCGCTGATTTCCGATTTGGAAGTAAGCATGATTACTGGCACGTGGCTGATATTGGCATTGCCCTTGATATTTCTAAGCAGCGTGATACCATCCATCTCCGGCATCACCACATCGCTTACCACCAGGTCGAAATCACCAGAAAGCAGCTGGTTCAAAGCCTCCTTGCCATTGTTGCAGATTACAAAGCGATACCAGTCGCTCAGTTCCGACTTGATGTAACGGCAGATCTCGATATCATCATCCACCAGCAGGATTTTACAGTTTCTGCTAGCCGCACCTCTCTGCGGTTTCTTTCCATTCACCACGTAGTCTGAATTAATCTGGCTATCCTTAAGATGTTCTTTTCCCAAAGGCAATTCTATGATGAAACAGGCACCGCTCGTTCCGTCCTCTCGGTTGCGTGCTGTCACATCGCCACCATGAAGCCTTACGATGGATCGGCATAGATTCAAGCCGATGCCCGAACCTCCCAGGTGCATATCAGCCGAATTCTTTCCCTGATAGAAGCGTTCAAACAGGGTTTTGGCATCATCGTTCTTTCCCAATCCCTTGCCGCTATCAATCACATACAGGAGCACCTTCTTATCCTGCTTCTCAATGCGGAAGATGATTTCGCCGCCATTAGGCGTATATTTAAAGGCATTAGACAGCAGATTGGCTATCGCCTTATCCAGCTTGTTGCGGTCTATCCATGCATTCACAGGCTTCTCTGGCATCTCCAGCTTGATATGAATACCACGCAGGTTGGCATTATAGGTGAAGAGCGAAACCAATCCCTGCGAAAACTCCACCAGGTTGGTTTCCCTGCACGAGAGGTTCATCTGATGCTTGTCCAGACGTCTCTTGTCGAGAATCTGATTCACCAGAGTGAGCAGACGCTGTGCGTTTCGGTCGATGGTATCAATATCCTCATGATACTCCTCAGTATTTCCCAATCGCTCCTTCAGTTTCTTCAGAGGCTCCATAATCAGCGTCAGCGGCGAACGGATATCGTGGGTGGCATTGATGAGGAACTGCATCTTAGCCTCTTCCATATCTCTTTTCTTCTTGCGCAGATAAACAATGATAGCGGCAGCCGTGAGGCCGAGAATCAGGAAGAGATAGATGAGCTTCGCCCAAACGGTAAGAAACCAAGGTGCCAGCACATCCAGGTTGATCACCTTTTTATATGTGGAGTACTTGCCGTTGCAATAGGTACGCACTTCTATACGATAATGTCCATACGACAAACCTGTGAAGTTGAAGCTATTGTCTCCAGCCGCATTGCTGATCCATTTGCCCCCATTGATGCGATATTGGAACACGATGTTACCCACGCTCTGATAATCAAGCTGGGAGAAGCTGAGCACTATCGACTTGAAATCAGACGGAACACTCAGATTATCTCCAATAAACGGAGCCATCTTTCCATCAAGCAACACACCCGACAGATAAATGGCGGACGTTTTCTCATTATAATCCTTTACCTGAGAAGGCCTAAAATAAGTCAATCCTTCGGAGTTTCCATAACAGATAACCCCATCCGATGTAGAACCTACTACTCCAGCCAGATATTCCTTGGTCAAGAGTCCGTTTCCCTTTTCAAAAGAGAAAAACGACTTAGCTTTACTATCATAACACCAGATACCCTGCGCAGTACTCATCCATAGGTTTCCCTTGACATCCTTCTTCAGCGAATAAATTCTCAATCCGCTAATACTCTCGGAATGAGGCCAAGGGGTAGTCTGCTGTTTTTTCCCGTCATAGAGATAAAGCCCCATCTCTGTGGCAATAGCAATCTTACCATCCGACAGTTCTAATGTACAATAGCACGTTTTACCCTCTAACAAAGGCCGAGAAAGAATGATGTCAAAATATCCGGTTTTGGTATCCATGCACGACACACCATTGGTTGTAGCACACCAGAGCCATCCCCGGGAATCTAACCTGATCTCCGATATCCAGTTATTGCAAATGGTTTTGTGTGGACGCTTATCATCCATCAGATATTGCGTCATCTTGCCACTCTTCCTATTCCATACATAAAGTCCGTTGCCCTGGCTCGTAAAATAAATATTACCAGCAGCATCTACCCGCATATCATCTAGAGAAAGTCCATTGGAAGGCAACAACAACCGGTAAGTCTGATGCTTCCAATCATACTCATAAATGCCATCACGGCCATATACATAAACATTCTTCCGAAAATCCGAGTACACTTTGATTGGTCCTGCAGGACTTTGTAGTAGCTTGGTATTGCCCGTCTTCTCATCCAAGAGATACAACCCATGATTTTTGACCACAAAAAGCATCAATCCGTCAGCAACTCCCACTACTGACGAAATGGTTTCCATACCAGCCCCCAATTCATCCAAAGAAACCGGATGGAACACATTCTTATCATTATTCGACAAGAAAAGTCCTTTCATGTAGCATCCATACCACTGATTACCATCTCTATCTATCAGCAAATCGCTGATATGCGCATTATCAAAGATAAACGATTGATTATTCAATTCCACCCGATAAGCCTTTCTGCTTCCATGCGGTATCTTGAAAGTTCCATCTCCCGAAGTACCCAACCATAAATTGCCATACTTATCCAAGGTAGCAGCACTGATATATCCTGCTCCCTGATGAGCAGAAAAATCGAAGTCGTAGCGTGAGAAGCGATGCGATGCATAATCATAGCGCATAATGCCGCCCGTATGCGCCACAAAGAACCCCTTCTTGTCTGTGGCATATAATTTACGGATGCCAAACAGATCTTTAGGTTCATATACACTTACCAGTCGGATAGACCTGCCATCGTATTTATATTTTCTCAACACCTTTGTATGATTAGCCTGCCACAGATATCCCTCATCATCGAAGAACAACATACTAAAGAAATCATCCACTGAATTTGCTGATTTCCTTGAAAGGCGAGTAACTTTACCTGTAGTCATATCCAACCTATAGGCACCATACCCGGATGTACCTATCAGGAGATTATGCTTTCCATCCTCAATAAGAGAACTGATTCTTATCTTCTCATCTTTCTTTTCCAATACGATATGCTGGAAACTATTGGTAAGATAGGAATATTTATAGAGTCCACGATTTGTTGCCACAAAGAGGAACTCTTTGCTGTAAGGATAGAGTTTTACGATATCATTGTCCTGAATGGTTGTCGTATCGGCTGGATTGCAAAGATAGGTACTGAATTTATAGCCGTCAAAACGATTCAGTCCATAATTGGTACCCACCCAAATGAAACCATACTTATCCTGTATGATACATCGAATCAGGCTACTCGACAGGTCGTTGGATGTATAAAGTCGTCCTGTGACAGCATGAGAAAAGCATGTCAGCATCTGGACGAAGCAAATGATTGAAAAGAGTAAAAAACGTTTCATTGGCTTGTGATTGAAAAATATAAAATTGCTGTTTACATGATTAATGAATGATGCAAAGATATATATATTCTATCAGAAAAAAGAATAAAAGACCAAAAATTTGCATTCTTTACCAGTGTTTTTGCTCAAAAGTTACAAGAGATAAAGTTTATGATACTATATACTCAAAAAGATGACCACGCAATATGCGAGGTCATCTCTATATCTTATTCATGCTAAAATTATGTTTATTATTTCTTGATAACCTTTCTGGAAACCTTTCTGCCATTGGCAAGCTGTGTCTGCTCGATAACCATACCCTTAGTATGACCTCCGATGCGCTGACCCGCCAGATTATAAGTCATGACAGAACCTTTTCCGAAGGTATCTGTTGTACAATCAGTGATACCCGTACTGGTATCCGCCTTTCTAATCTTCACATTACCCAAGATAACCGCAGCCCAACCAGAAGACATGGTGAAATAAAGTTCATAGTCACCTTCTTTTTCTACAGTAAAGTTCAAGAAGTGAGCCAGAGAACCTTTCACCACCTGATTGGCATTCTCCTTCAAGTTGCCTTCCGAATCCAAGTTCTGTTCCAACAAGACAGACTTATTGTCGCTTATGCCAGCAATACCAGCATCAAAAGTCACTGCACCATTCTCAGAGCCATCATTCCAATAAGAAGAATTGAAAGAAAGCTGGTATTTGCCTGGAACCAAATGCAAGCGATGCCCATCATACAAGCCATAAGAGAGTTTGCACTGGTCGAAGTCACGGGCACTCAGATAGAAACCTGTATTGAAATCACCACCAGCAACGAAGTCCTTGATACGGGCGCCACCTGTATTGGCAGCGCCGTTCGCTTTCTCATCGCTGCGGCTCCCATCATTCATACTATTCACACGCTTCCATCCCGCAGGCACACCTTCTCCTACATTGATGACCTCATCCTCCCAGTTATCAGAAAACAACACATCACCCTTCGCCTCGCCAGCCTCTTCACTATCAGGAAGATCGAGCTTATACTGCTTGAAGAAGTTCCAAAGTTCGCGGGTAGAATATACAGCATTAGGGTCGTCGGAGTGCCAATGACCCTTACCATCAATGGCAATGAGCGTAACCTCCGTACCATCCACCTTATTAATATAGCGAGTACGAGTGGCTGCTGCATAACTCATGGATGCAGGATAAGGGCGAATCACTTCTGGATTATCCACATCACAACCTTCGTAAGCAGCCCACTTCTTCACATAATCGTCAATTCCACCATAACCACCAGCAGCATGATTAGGATCGCCGCCCCATTTCACGACATCATCTCCCGTGCCATGGATGTGCATGATAGGCACGTGGCGTGGAGCCACAGGGGCACGATAATCCACAGGAATACCACTCACAGGACCAAAGGCGGCAACAACAGTTCCCAATTTGGTCATACAATGATAAGTCATCATACCACCCATAGAGAAGCCAGAAATATAGATGCGATTCTTGTCTACCTTATATTTCTTCTGCATCGTCTTCATGATGGTTTCGATAAACTTGACATCGCCAGAGCCTGAGATGTCCCAGGAATTATTGTTTCCCTGAGGATAAACCACCAAGATCTTAGCCGTGTCCGCCACCTCGTTCCAATGGGTCTGCCCCATCTGATAATCAGGATTTTGGCTGAATCCATGCATGGAGATGACCATCGGAGCCTTCTCGGGTAAGTCGGTTGGTACATAGACCAACATTTCTCGTGTAGACGTACCCACTTTTACAGTCTGCTTCACTGCCTTCTGCGTATAGGAATGTTCGGCAGCTACCACTTGCATGCACAAGGCAAAGAGCAAGCACAGCAAGAAAGTTGTTCTTTTCATTTTAAGTTATAATTATCAGTTATACGATTATCTGTTGTTATAATAGTCTGTTGTTATGACACATAAAAAAAAATCGGCAAAGTATCTGCTGGATTCAACAAATACCTTGCCGAACATCTGAACTAGGGACTACTCCCTAGTTACACAAAAGGAGTAGAATCTCTGCCATTACTTATTCATTACCTTTACTACCTTACCACTCTGGAGCTTCTTGATAACGAGGCCCTTGGCATTGGCTGCTACCTTAGCACCAGCAGCGTTGAATGTTGCAACCACTGCATCATTTGCTACATTGACATTCTGGATACCAGTAGTTTCACCTCCGAGTTCCTCTGGAAGAACATTGTAAAGCATGATAGTAGAAATAAGGCAAGGACCAGCCCATGCAGCCTTGATAGTAACCAAGTGAGCGAAATCATCCACTGTAGGATCTTCGCCAGGAACAGTGCGAACCAAATCTTTCTTCAAATCAAGAACAATGGCACCAGTTTCTTCACCAAATGCTCTGTCCTCTATGGCAATCATACCACCATTAGCCTGCTGACCTTCCGCAACGGTACGGTTGAACATGAAACGAGGATTGGAACCTTCACCATAAACTACCATGTAATGATAGTCAGACAAGTCAGCATAGATTTTCTCAGCCACTGTAGATGTACCTAGGATAACAGAACCTGCAGCACTTGGATTCTCTGCACCCACATTCCAATCCATATAAACATGCTCATCAGTTGGCATTGCGTCCTTTGTGAGACCATCCCATACGTGGAACATGTCCTTAGTCAATTCAACACCCTCATCTGCACTCTCTTCCTGTGCAGAAGCTGAACCAAAACCTGCAAACAATGCTACGGCTACCATAGCCAAACTCTTAATTGTTGTGTTCATAATTGTAAAAAATTAAAATTGTTATTAATAAATAGTTATTTATAAACCTTCTCCGTATAGGTCTTACCGCTACGAAGATAAACTTTCTTAATACTGATACCCTGCTTGGCTGCAGATAAGCGCATGCCCTGCAAGTCGTAATACTCTACATGGTCTATCATGTCGGCATCTGTGGTTACACCGGCGATACCCGTCAAGGCACCCTTGTAGTTCAGGCGAACGCAATCGAGCACAGCTCTCTTTCCGCTCACATAGTTAACCGTCATATTTCCCTTGACATCAGCAATGTCCATGTCAAATTCCACTTCCGACCATTCCTTGTTGGAAGAAGCATTCTTTGGCAGTGTAACCTGCTTGGTCTGATTGCCGCAGATAACCTCGACAACGGCATCACCCATGGAAGCCTGATAACGGATAGCCACCTTGTAATTTCCTGGTTTGGTAACAGGAATGTAGCCACGAACGGAAGCACCCTTCTGGGTACCCAGGTTCAAGCAGCCCTGACCATAGTATCCACGGAAACCGTTGTTCCAAGCGTTGCCATAGCAGCCACCCACATTCTTGTAATCGAAGTTTTCAAACTCATACTGCATCTCGCCTTCGTAAGCTTCTGGAACAGCAGGAGTCTCGATGACAGCAGCAGTCACATCAGAATCCTTCAACTTTCCTGTAGTCTTGGTGCCCTTGCAGTTATCGATGGTCAACTCCAACGGACCATTATGCTTCACATATACAGTGAACTGACCATTTTTCCACTCGCTGGTAACAGTACTTGCTGAATGCTCGGAATTATCCTTCCAAGAGATGGTAGGCTGAGCACTGGCTCCCACTACGATGATGGTATCAGTCTGCTGGGCATACTCAGGGAGATTCTTGTCATCCTGCAATCTGCCATCACCCACACCATAACGAAGTCCATCCTTGATACGGTAGTTCTGCATGTAGAGACTCAACTTGTCAGAATACTCACGCATGTGAACCAAGGAATATGGAGCGAGGTTCATCTTAATCTGGCTACAGGTATTGTAGGCAGGTTTCAATGTACCCTTGGCACTGCGTCCATTGTTTACCCAGTACTTACGGATAAATTTCATACCATTCTTTGTGGCAGCCAACGGAACATGCTCCTCATTATACTGATAAGGGTTGTAGCAAACCCAAGTATTCTCCAGACGCGAAGCATAGATATCACCCGTATATTCCTGTTTGAAGAGCTTATTCATATAAGCCTTCTTGCTGGTCACATTACTCCAAGTAGCATTATTAGCATACTCGCTGCTCTTGATAGCCACCTGCAGTTTCTTGGCTTCTTCGTCGATGAGATCATACACCACAGGGATGGTAGGATAACGTCCTGAAACCTTCAACCACCATCTGTTGTTCAAGGTAGAGTTTGGCCACTGTGTACCATTGTCATCCTGCTCGCTGCGATACAATCCATCATACAATCCACTAGGAGAAACGTATGGTTCCATCTCGTTCTGGCTGGAAGTGATATCCTTAGGCTTGATGTCATTCTTCACGCAAATCTTAGTACGTGCAATGACCTCCTCACGGGAAGGAATACGGATAGTACCATCCAGAATCTTGCGGAACATATCGATGTTGATGTTCTTAAAATGAGGGAACCAAGCCCAGTTGCGACGGATATAGCCATCGGCTGTCCTGGAAGTTGCAATCTCACGCAAGTCATCAGTCGTCACCAACTCAGGACCATCAATCACCGTCTCACCTGTCAATGCCACATGCTCCAAGATAGGAATGGCACCACAAGCCTTAGGGAAATCATTGTAATACTCCTTCAGTGTTTTTGTATCATCCGAAGGGTCCTTGATGGCATTGCCATTCTCATCCAGTTTATCCTGTTCTTCCATCCAGCCGCAGATATCGAAACGAATACCATACTGACCGGCATATCCACCCAGATAAGCACCCAGACAGTTGCTCTCGATGTCATAGAAACCATCCTTCATGGTGTACTTCTCGCAGCAGATGAAATGTTCCTTGTCGGTAGAAAGCAGTCGGTTCATCTCAGCATTACGCTTCATGTATGCCACTGGCATCATATTGGCAGAATAGCATGCCTGAGTAAAGCTTACACAAAGGTAGCCGCCATACTGATGGGCAAACTTCATGAGATGGGTGAAGAGCTCCAAGCGTTTCAGGAAAGTAGGCGTATGAATGGTTCCGTTCTCACGCTTACGATCCTCATCAAATCCCCAGAACTGCTCGGCATAGTTCCATCCCAGAAAGTTAGGATAGTTCTTGTAGTAGCTCTCATAGAGTTCCAGGTCTTCGTCATCAAAAGCACTGCATCCGCCGCTGGCAGGCTGTATCATTGCCCAGACGCGGTTCTCTGCACATACCTTCATCCATGAATCCACCACCTTCTTACCATCCGCACAGATACTCTCCGTAGCAGAGAGCGAGAGGTTGAACACCACGTAAGGTTTGATGTCTTCAGGCACCATATTGATGATGGCCTGCGGATTCGGAGAATTCCAGGTGTCGATGTGGATAATCCACAATGGCTGGGATGGCGAGATAACTCTTCGCAGGGCAGGCCCGTCATGAGCCTGCGCCACTGCGAATGTCAGCATCCCGAAAATAAATATGAATAATCTTCTTACCATTTTATTTCTGTTTTCTGAAGTCCATTAACCACACCCACGTAAGTAGGAAGGCGATTGAAATTACTCCACAGTCCTACACCGGTAGCACCCTGATTGATAGTAGAGAAAGATACGTCATAGAGTTTGTCGCCCAACACATCTTGTGCCTTGTTCAGAATATAGGCATAGAGTTCAGCCATTCCCTTGTAATCCCCGAATGTAGCCTTGCTCTGATCGGCAACAGTTCCGCTGGCATCAGCCAGATAAACGTTCATGTCTGAAAGACGTACCTGCAAGCCTGAAGCTGCCAATGTAGCAAGAAGCTTGTCGATATTCGCCTTTGTTTCTGCAAAAGAACTGCTGCTGTATGGCACGTCGAGCTTCACATCGATGCCTTCAATCTTAGCACCAGCCTCATTCCACTGCTTGATGTAGTTAATGGCTGCCTCGGTCTTCTCGGCATTAGCCAGCAGATTTTCTTCACTGTAGAACAGTTTGGCATCTGCCTTCTTTGAATGGATTTCCTTGCATACATCAGCCACCCAGTTCTCATCCATGTAGTCGTTAGGATAGAACTCACCATCAGCTACCATGTTCTCAGAAGACTTCAAGGTATAGAAGAGATCCTCTATCAGGTTGGAAGCCACATTCCATGCCTGCACCTTGTCTCCATAGTTCTGCATAACAGAATCAACATAGGCAAACATAGCCTTCTTTACATCAGCAGCCTTCTCTTCAGCAGGACGAGGTTTATAATATCCCGGCTTCTGATATGGAGCGTAAATATCAATATTGTCAACGTAAACCTGCTGAGGTACAGCTCCCTGACCAATTACCAGAGAAATGTCGGAAGATTTCAGAGCATCAGCATCAAATGTTTCTGTGAGGTCAACCTTTGACAAATCTACCACGAATGTTTCCCAAGTCTTTGCCTTGGTAGGAACGCCGAAGTTTCTCAACTGCAGGGCTTTGTCACCCACCTTTACTCTGATAACCACATCCTTCTTGACATTTGAAGAATAATAATCAAAGGAGATGGTCTTGATTGTTGACAGGGAAGCACCCTCAGGTAGATTCACTGGGAACTCGATGAACTTGGCACCCTTCTTGTTGAAGAGCGACTTTCCGTTCTTTCCTGTTGGATCCTTTGCCACTTTGGAATCCGTGTCTGTTCCGAAGACATCACCGATGGCACTGCTTTCGAAATCATACATCTGATGGAGATCAATATTCTCGCCATCTACCCAAGTATCCTTAGCTGCCTCATTCATCACATTCATGTTCCAGGCATTAGGTGCAAAAAGGGAAGCTGTAGGAACGAGTCCTGCGGCAATAGCAGCATCAACTGCATCTTTTGGACCATCGGCACTGACCGTACCATCATCAGCAACCATAGCAGCATGGGAGAAGCCATCTGCGACATTCACTTCATAGAAGTTGGCCAAAACGGTACTAAAGCTAGTATTGGCAGCTTTCAAATCTGCAATGGTCAAGTTTGCTCCCAACTTCATGCCTGTATAGTTCTTCAGAACGTCATAACCTCTGGTAAGGTCGTCCATTACTACGCTCTCAGGCTTTTCACCGGCAGCATAGCTTGTATCGAAGTCCTCCACACAACCAGTGAGCAGCAAGGTTGCTGCTGCACTGGCCAAGAGGATATTATGTATTTTTTTCATAATTCTGATATCAAATTAAAAATGTTCTTACTTTTCAGGAGTGAAAGTCAGGTAATTAATGCCACGATTGCGGACCACCATGGTATCTGTGGTTTCAACCGTACCCAAGGCATCGCTCTTGATGTTGTAGTTCAAATAGAGTGTGTTGCGCTTATACTCGCCCAAGAGCTGGTCGTTCTTGACAAACTTACCATTACCCGAAACCTGAACTCCCTCACTACCGGAAGAGATGGTGCAGTCATCACCGTTGAAGGTCATCAGCACGTTCACCTGATGGGCTTTACCACTTGCGTCCTTCACATCCACAGTCATCTGTGCCTTGTACAAGCCTTTAGTCACCACCTTGATTACCTCAGCCTTCTCAAAATATGGATAAGCACGGTGAGATTCCTTGCCGTTGCTCACATCCTTACCCTGGCGAAGATAAGTGGCAGTCCAAGGATTAACGTACTTCACAAGGCAGAATGTAGTATTCTTCGACTCCAGCACCTTGTCAACACCCTTGGCACCTGTCAGCTTCACCGGAATCACATAGCCCTGCTCATAACTCCTGTCATCGTTGAAGAACGCATCGGTAAGCTTCACTCTTACGCCTCCCAGCTGCTGTCCCTTGGCAATGACAAACTGGTTAGGGTTCTCAATCTGATAGTAATTGGATGGCATCACCTGGATGGCAGCGCCATTGATTTTATAGCCATCACAAAGACTGGCATCAGATATATAGTCCACGGTAACGTCATTGTTGTTGCCATAACCACCGGCACAATTGGCCTTGATGTTGATGATGTGGTTGTTATCGTCGGTAAGGTCAGCTTCCTGATCCTCACCCAGCTCCACGGTGCGCACATAACCAGCATTGGAAAAATAGACAGTAGTTTCTCCGTCATATCCAAATTCCTTGTTACCGCTCTCGCAGGAAGCGGCCATCAACAAAGTCATGGCAGCAATGCCTATTGTATTCAATAACTTAAAACTTTTCATTTTCATTATCATTTTTAACTGGTTTATTTCCATCCCTTGTTCTGATGGAGATTAGAGTACTTCAATGCTTCTGAATATGGAATATAACCATAGTTCATATAGCTATCGAAATGGCGCTCTTCTACATTTGGCAAGATGGTAAACGTATCGTTGTTCCAATCGATGCCCTGTACAGAAGTAAGCTTATCCAACTGGTTCCAGCGGCGCAAATCCCAGAAGCGGAATCCCTCGAAGCAAAGCTCCAGGCGGCGCTCGTTGCGAATCAGCTCACGCATCTTAGCCTGGTCGCCGGCACACTCGTCGAGATAAGTATCGTCAGTCAAACCTGCACGGTGGCGGATCGCCTTGATTACATCGTATGCTGAGTAAGCATGTGTGCCAGGGTTCTTAGGTCCCCAAGCCTCATTGGCAGCCTCAGCATAATCGAGGAAGAACTCGGTGAAACGTGCCTTGCAGCTATACTTGGTTACCTGAGATGTGTTGCTAGGATTGCAGTTGGCAGTCATGCGCAACATCTTCTTCATATAGTAACCGGTGCGGGTAGAAGCATCACGGCGGCCGATACCATCATCGCCCGAAGAGCTACCCGTCTTGATTACCTTGTTATCAACTCCCGCTGTTGCTCCATTATAGATAATGTATTTAGCCAGACGAGGGTCACGGTTGGCGTATGGATTACTCTCATCATACTCACTGCGTGCATCGGTGATAGGATAACCCTTGGCATCAGGGAAGGCATCTACCAGATTCTGGGTAGGATTGGTTCTGCCGCTTCCGTAGAGTGAAGGAGGGAAATTGGTCTTCTCGTCATTGATCTCGTCTGTCTGCTTGGTACTGCGCCAGATGATTTCAGGAGGATTGGAACCATTCTGCAAGGCACTCATCTCTGCATCGTTGTCGTAATAGGTAAGACCTGTAGAAGGCAAGCCAGATGGACCGCCTACATAATCAACCACCTCGGCAGCTGCATCGGCAGCCTGTGCCCAGGTTACATTGTTCTGGTCAGGATCCTGGAAGGCAGGGCTTGCAGCGAGCAACAGGGTACGAGCCTTGATGGCACGCAGAATCAGTCCGTTGATCAGCTGGCGTGCATTCTCGCCCATCACCTTATTATATATACCCATCTTGCCATCCTTAATCGAAGTCACCTCAGGCACATTCAGGATATCATCATACTTGGCTGGCACCTTGTCGTCGCTTGTCACTGGCTCATAATCCATAGGCAGCAGCTTGTCAGCCTTCTCAATGTTCGCCAGGATGAAATCCACATGCTCCTGGAATGTCTTGCGAGGCTGATTGAAATCAGCATCCGTTCCTACATATCCGTCAAAGAGCTGTGTGCCGAGCAACTTTCCTTCATTGTCAAATCCGGCATGGGCACGAAGCAGATAATAGGCATGGGTAGCCAGAAGTCCGTATGCCTCACCTGTCAGGCGTCGCTGCATCAGCTTGTTCTCATTGGCATTCTTCAGGAACCCGATGTTCGAAATGTTTGAGTTCAGGAAGATATACAAATACTGCATGGAAGACAGGTCGTTGTTCCAGCGGCCCGTAGGGTCCCAACTCTGAACGGTCCATGAGCCTGTGGCATACTTAGACCAGTTGGCTCCCTTCTCATTCGTCACGGCATCATCCGTCGCTACATCCGTTCCTGTGCCCACCTCGTAGTTTGGCAAGTTACGGTAAGCGGTGAGCACGAAGCCCTTGGCCATGATAGGATCATTCTCCATCTCGTTGATGTCCTTCATGTTTTCTGCAGCAGGAGTAAAGACATCATCACATGCTGTCAACAATGCCGCAGAAGCCAATATCATGAATATATTTCTTAATTTCATAATTCTTTATTGTCTAATTTTTCAATATCTAAGATATGATTTCATCAGCCTTTAGAACATCATCTTCAAGCCCAGGTTGTAGAAACGGCACTGTGGTGAACCATAGCTGGTCTCCATATACTTGCGATGCTTGCTGATGGTGAGAAGGCTCTCGCCCAATACGTAAACACTCATACCCTTCACTACCTTGTTCTCAAACCACTCGTTTGGCATATCGTAGGTCAGCTGCACCTTGTTGAGGTTGAAGCAGTCTGTGCTGTAAATCCAGAAGTTTGAGTTGCGGAAGTTGTTGGTATTGTCCTTGGCTGTCAAACGTGGATAAGTAGCGGTAGCGGCTGTCTCAGGTGTCCAGCGTCCGCGAACCACAGAGGTATATTTCTTCTGGTTGTAAATCCAGTCGTTGCTCTTGAAGGCCTTGGCACCCATCTGACCTGTACCGGCGATGAAGAGGGTAAACTGCTTCCAGTTCAAGGTGAAGTTTACACCATAGAAGAAAGGAGTTGCACTCCATCCATACTTACCCATCACCTGCTGGTCGTTGCTGTCTATCTTGCCGTCGCCGTTGATATCCTTGTACTTCAGGTCACCAGCCTTGATTTCACCGAAGGTATGGTTTGGCACGAAGTTAGGGTCGTCCTTGTCGAGGTTTGCCTTCATGTGGTCCACATCTTCCTGAGTAAAGAAGCCTTCACAGACATATCCACGAATCACGTCGAGAGCCTGACCCTGTGCGTTCATATAGCTATATTCGTTTTTCTCCTCACGCTTGTTAGCCTTTGAGTCGAAAACCATACCTGTGAGCCCGAGCTGTGCCTTCACCTTACCGATGTTCTTCTTGAAGTTTACGGCGAAGTCGAAGCCCTGTCGCAAATCCTCGTTGTAGTTCAGGGAGGTGATGAAAGAACCGTCACTGTTCATCCATGAAGGATAGATGGTAGCAGTTCCCGAAGTAAGCATACCCGAAGTAAGCTGATGGAAATAGTTCATGTCGAAGCTTACGGTTCCGTTGAGGAGTGAACCCTCCAGACCTGCTCTCCATTCCTTACGCTTCACGAAATCAAGACCGTAGTTGCTACCACGCTTAGAGAGTGTGGAGTAAGTTCCGTTGCCACCACCTTCGTTCCAGGTGTAGTAACCACCCTTCACATCATAGTATCCCTGGTAGAGATAATAACCAGAGATGTCAATATCCTGGTTGAGCACAGAGTAAGAAGCGTTCAGCTTCAGATCGTCGAAGCAAGGAAGTGCATTCTTGAACCATTTCTCCTGACCGATTCTCCAACCCAGTGTTCCTGATGGAGAAAGAGCATTGCGATGACCCTCTGCCATCTTGGATGAATGAACCAGGGCGCCACCAAACTCTGCGTAGTACTTCTGAGCATAATTGTAGGCTGCTCGAAGGGCAAGGTTGGCATTGGTGGTGCGGTGGTAAGAAGAACCCTTTACGCCAGATGAGCTCTCATGATTCTCGTCCACGGAATTCGACTTGGAGTAACCCCAGCCAGCCAAAGTGGCATTTACGTTGTGAACTCCGCCAAAGGTATTCTTATAGTCAAACTGAGCACGGAAGGTGGTGTTCTGGTAATATTTGGATGCACCGATATACTCGCTCGTACTGCTTGATTCCTTACCATATTTCTTCAGGCCGATAATCATGTCCTGTCCGTTCACATTTGCCCAAGTAGGCTCGTAAACGGCATAGTCGAGCTTGTAAGCCTCAGAGTAGTTGTTCCAGTAGTCGATGCTGAAAGCAGTCTCGAAGCTCAATCCCTTGACCCACTGGTCGAGGTCTGCCTTCACACCCACATCGAAGGTGAAGGTGCGGGAGTGATTCTTCACATAGCCGGCAGCAAGCGCATCACCAAAGAAAGTGGTCTGGTTATCATTGTTACCACCCAGCAGATACTGGCCATCAAGCACGTGGAATTTTGAGCCTGCTATCATCTGCTGCAAGGCTGAATTGTTGGAATCCATCATGGAGATTGGCAACAGACCGGAATACCAGTTAGGACGAACGCTGGTAGCTGTTGACCAGTAGTCCTCAGGACGTCCACGATAGTTGTCCGAGATGTTGATACCTACATTCACGTAAGCACCCAGCCAGTCGGTGATGGTAGCATCAATGTTAGAACGCACGCGGAAGGAGTAATCCTTGTCCTTCTTGTGCTCGCCAAACTTCACCAGACTGTTGTTGTAGGTCATGCCCAGGTTGGCATAGTATCTGGCAAATTGGCTACCGCCCTTCACCTCCATCGTAGCATCCGTACGGTTGTTGAACTTGCGCAGGTAGTCGCTGCTGTAGAAATCCATATCAGGATAGCGGTAAGGATTCGTACCTGCAGCCGTATTGTAAATCTGCTCCTTAGAGTATTTCAGCGGCTGTGTAGGGTCATCGTTGGTCATCGCCTCGTTATAGAGCGTCATATACTCAGCCGCACCCAGATATTCAGGATAAGCCTTAGGTGTATAGATGCCCGTATTGACGGTGGCGGCAATGCTCAATGGCTGCACCTTACCACGCTTGGTAGTGATGAGGATTACGCCCTTAGCAGCCTTTGCACCATAAAGTACTACGGCAGAAGCACCCTTGAGCACGGTAACCTTCTCCACTTCTGTGGCATTGACGGTGCTGGCCTCACGGGGAGCACCATCTACGAGAACAAGTGCACCCTGTCCCCAAACATTTCCGTTATAACCACCGATGAGCGACTGAAGATCATTGAGAGCATTGGCGCTGTAGTCCTTTTTCAGCAGCTCTTCGACATTCACCTCGCTGACACCGCCCATGAGGTCAGCCTTGGAAACCTGACCGAAAGCCACGTTTACCTTGGTAGTGTCGGCCATTTCCTGGGCGCTTGCCACACCACTGGCGACTAGCATGGAAGCTAGCGCCAATGACATTCTCTTATTAAATATATTATGTTTCATAATAAATTCTCGAATTGTTTAATTATTCCCAACCAGGGTTCTGATAGAACTCAGGATACATCTTGACATCCTTTCTCAGGAATGGGAACCAGTAATGCTTTGAAGTAAACTTACGGGTAATCAATGGCTCCTCCTTGAGGTTGAGCACATGATTTTTCTTTGGATCGTCGTAGCGGTCAACATCCTTCTGGTCGGCTGCACGGTCGAAGTAAACAGCCATCTTCTGGGTGTAAGGAGCCTTGTCTATCAGGAGCCAGCGGCGAAGGTCGGTGAAACGGTGTCCCTCGAATGCCAACTCTACGGCACGCTCACGGCGAAGCTCGCTCATGAAGCCATCCAGATTGGTAAGATACTCATCGGCAATGTTATCCACATGCGCACGGTTGCGGACAACGTTCACTGCTTCCACGGCACTCATCTTGAATGCCTGGCTTGATTCCTTGTAGCCATAACCCTCGGCCACCGACTCGGCATACATCAGATAGACATCTGCCAGGCGAATCATGCTCAGGAGCACGCGCATATACTTAGCACGTTCACCACCATCATCAAATCGATTACGGTATGGATCACAGAACTTCTTCAGGCAATATCCCGTAAAGCAGTCCTTGGCTGGTGTTGCCGTACGGTACTTTCCTCCCGTATAAAGAGAGGCATACTGCACATCTGCATCCTGTCCTGCACTCTTCACACACTTCACACCATCGTAGATGAAGAGATCGTAGAAGCGAGGGTCACGGTTCTTGAACGGATATTCCGGATCATAGCCACTATCTGGATCCTTCTTCGTGATGTCCTTGATAGGCTTACCGTTTGCCATACCGAAGTAATCCACATAGTTGGCAGTAGGATAAACCTTGATACCACCCTGAATAAGGGTAGTAGGACGATAGTCTGTCGCCTGATTCCAGATCCAGTTGGTATTACTTGAATTCTCATAGAAGATAGCCTCCTTCTCACCAGGAATCTTTTCACCCTGATCATAGGTATAGAAGATGTTCATGTAATTATCGAAAGAAGACAGCTGGTAGAGTCCTGCTTCCTTGTTAATCTTCAAAGCCTCGCCGAATGCCTCAGCAGCCTTCTGGCAATACTCCTTGTTATATCCGTTAACATTCTTGAAATCAGGATTCTCCTTGCTTACTTCATTCATCAGCGGCGAACCTGCCCACAAGTAGTTCTTGCCCAAGAAGCAGAGAGCTGCTATCTTGTTAGGACGGAACTTGTTCTTGCCCACGTTCTGCTTACCCACGGTTGTTTTATCCCAATCTACAGGCAGCAGCTCAACAGCCTTCTTGAAGTCTTCGGCAGCCTTGTCGGCACATGCCTGATAGGTGAGGCGTGGATAGTTGAACACGGCATCAGATGGAATCAGGAAGTCGATGTATGGAATACCGCCCCAATACTGCATAATCTGGAAGTGGAAGAATGCACGGAAGAAATAGAGCTGACCTGCAATCAGGTTCTTCTCTTCCTGGGTAGCATCTACCAGGTTGCCCAGATTTTCCAAGCCCAGGTTGGTGGCATAGATTCCCTGCCAGCACATACCCCAGAGGCGGCCCTTGGAATCGCGGTTCACATCATTATTGGCGTCCAGGTCGATACCAGAATGGAATGGAGAATACTGCACCTCGTCCCATGCCCAATAGTTTCCCTGGTCGATGGCATTAGTGAGCATACGGGTCTCTGATGGCTGCCAATATTCATCCTCGCCATAGTTCCAGCAGCCATGATACCAAGATGTAGATGCAAGACCAGGGATGTAGTTGTAGCACTGCTCCAAGAAACCCTGAAAGTTGGTATAATTCTTATATGGCTCCGTTGGGGCTATATCACTGCCCGGTGCCTTGTCAAGGTAATCAGTACATGATACTGAAGAGAGAGACAGGGCTGCCGCAAACAGCAATGTATATATTTTATTAAACTTTTTCATATTTACGATTCATTTAAAATGTCAGGTCGAAACCTAAGTTAAATCTGCGTACGGTTGGATAAGCACCATTTGCCGAGTTGCCGCTGAAGTTATTCTCACGGTCATCAGGCATATTGGTCCAGAGCAGCAGGTTGTCACCATTCAGATATACACGGAGTGAATTCAAGTGCATTCGCTTCACCCAAGCACCCCTGAAGGTATAAGCTATCTCGGCATTCTTCAAGCGCAGGAAAGCACCATCATAGAAGTAGCGGGTACCGGCATTTCCCTCGTCTGCCACTGTGGTCCAGCGTGGCAAAGACAACTCGCCTCCCGGATTGGCTGCCGTGAAGTAAGAACCCTCCTTGAAGGCAATGTGGGTTTCACGCTCAAAGGTAGGGAAGTTCACCTCGCGGGTAACATTGGTTACACCATAGAACTGTACCGTTACACTCAAGCCCTTCCACTCTGCTCCCAAGGTTGTACTGAAGGTATTCTCAGGAATAGAGGTGTACTGATAAGGAGCCTTGTCATCTGATGTAATCTGACCGTCACCATTGAAGTCTGAAATAATGGCATCACCCGTATATTTCTCTGAATCATGGCTACCCCAGGTAGGTACGGCATAGAGATCATCCCAGTTGCGGATAAAACCATGATCAATGTAACTGTGGTTCTGACCGATGGCATAACCCGCCTTGTTCAGATAACTTGCCTGAAGCTTTGGATCATCGGCAAACTTAATCTCGTTGGTAGCATGGGTCATATTGAAGTTTGCCCATGTACGCAGATTCTTGTTCCATGCCTTGTTCACCTTCAGGCTCAACTCGTAACCCTTGGCATCCACCGAACCCGCATTGGCTACCGTGTAGTTCATACCATAGTAAGAAGGGATGGAACGGTTGGTTAAGAGTACGTCGGTACGCTTGTCGCTAAACACATCCAGCGATCCGGTAATCAGTCCGCCCAGGAATCCAAAGTCGAAACCCAGGTTGCGCTTCTCTGATGTCTCCCAACGCACGTTAGGGTTTCCGATACGGGTAAGACGATATATAGTATAAGGTGAATCATAAACGGCATCACCACCCAGATAGGTCTTACCACCATAGGAATACTGGTCGGAATAGAGATAAGAACCTCCGGTAGAATCATCACCGATGCGACCCCAGGATGCACGCACCTTAAACATATCTACATATTTCTTGATGTTCTTCATGAATGGCTCCTCGGTGATAGTCCAACCGAGAGAGGCAGATGGGAAGAACTTGAAGCGATAGTCAGGTCCAAACTTCTCAGAACCGTTGTAGCATCCGTTCAACTCGAGCATGTAGCGCATCGCATAGTTGTATGTGGCACGGAACACCCAGTCTTCACGGTAATGTCTAAAAGAAGAACCGTAGGCATACTCGTTGCGGTTGAATACTGCCATTGCACCCGCTTCATGATTGCCGAACTTGCGGTTCCAGTCGAGCTGAGCCAGATAATAGAGACGGCGATAAGTAGCACCCGTATTTACCTTACCGCCATTGATGGTCCAAGCTACAGACTCATGGTAATCCTCGCTCTGGTCATAGGAAACCGAGCCATTATCAGGGTTAATCCACTTCAGCTGCGGATCCATATACTGGTCGCTGATACCACGCTTCTCCTCTACCATCGTATTGTCAAGGGAAACCTTGGCTACAAACTTCAGACCCTTGGTCAGGAAATCGAGCTTCTGGGTAAGAATAAAGTCGGTGGTAATCTGCGTATTGGTACGATTCTCCACACCGCTTCGGGCAAGACTCATCACAGAGTTAGGACAGTCGGCCTTACGTGGAGCATAATATCCATAAGTACCGTCAGAATAAATAGGACGCATGGCATCTGGAGCTGCATGATAGACAGAAGCCCAATAAGCACTGGAATCGCTCGCCTTGTCCCAAGGGAAATGGCGGACACCGTTACTACCGAAAAGGTTGGTAGAGAACTGAGTGGTCTTGGTCAGATTGAAGTCCAGGTTGGCACGCATGTTAATACGGTTATAGCCGAAACCTGCCTGATAGCCACGACCGCTGGTGAAGTCCTTGAACAGGTCACCTTCGTGAGCGAAGTCTATCGCTGCGAAATACTTCACGAGTTTGGTACCTCCCGAAACATCCACGCTGGCATTGTAAGACATGGCTGTGTTGTTGAACAGCTCCTTCTGCCAGTCAACGTTAGGATAGCGGTCCCACTCTTCAGCATTGGCAGGATGACGATACTTGTCGATGATGGCCATAGGCTTGTAGGAACCCCATGAACTTTCGTTGTTGATGTTCAGCTCGCGCTCCACCGCTCTGTTCAGGAGTCGGAAAGTATCGTAAGAATCATATTTCTCAGGCAACTTGGAAACCACCTTCATGGTAGCATTCGCCTTTACGTGTACGGCAGCCTTACCTTCCTTACCACGCTTGGTAGTAATCAGGATGACACCGTTACCACCCTTCACACCATAAACGGCAGTGGCAGAAGCATCCTTCAATACGGAGATGCTCTCTACAGAAGAAAGGTCAACGGTGTTCATGGCACGCTCCACACCATCCACGAGAACGAGAGGGTCGTTGGAACCGTTGATAGAAGTCTGGGTACGGATCACGATCTTAGGATCTTCCTCACCTGGCATACCTGTAGAAGAGAAGGTAACGACACCAGGAAGATTACCCGTCAACGCCTGACCCAAAGATGAAACTCCGGCATGACGATTCAAGGTTTTCGCATCTGTCTGGGCAATAGAGCCGACTACAGAAGCTTTCTTCTGCTGACCATAACCAACCACTACTACCTCGCCCAATGTATTGTCATCAGTCAAGGTAATCTTAAACTGTCTTTTCTTACCTACTTTAACAGTCTGCGAATCCATACCGATGTAGGTAATGACAAGGGATGAATTTTCTGAAGGCACAGAAATCTGGAAATTTCCATCCATATCCGAAATGACACCCGTAGTTGCATTTCCCTTCACTTTCACAGTAGCACCAATCAGAGGCTCTCCTGTGCCGTCAACAATACTACCCTTCACGGTAATCTTCTGGGCTTGTGCGTTCAAGCTGCAGAAGGCTCCCACGAGGCATAGAGCTGCTGTCCGTTTAAATGTAAACACTTGTTCAATCATGTTGTATCATTTTAATTAAGTTTGTTCCTTTGTTTCTAGGTGTTATTACTTCTTGGTTAAAGAACACGGCTGCAAAGGTAGAAAACTGTCATGAGAACGTGTTTTCTTGATGTTCCAAATGTTTTCACTCTTGTTACAACACACCGCAACTATCACATTTCTTGCACTTTATGATAAAGAAGAAAAAGTAATATAACATCACAAAAAAATGGCGCATATCACTATGCACCATTCTCGTAAACAATTAAAACTTGTTTCACAACAATCTTGTAATTCATCAATATGAACTGTTTTCTTTATATAAAAGCATAAATCTAAAAATAAATTCATCAATTAATTCTTCACAAGTCTCACACCATAAATCTGTCCTACCTGCTTGCCCTTTTGAGCTACAAACTTCACTCTTACTTCCTTCTTGCCCTTAACAAACTCTGAAGGAATGGCATAATCAACGGTCTTAAACTGAGTGGTGCGCCAACGATGGCTATTGTTTACACTCGTGAGAAGATGGTCGTCGATATAGATGTCAAACTCACTGGTGCGCCATTCATCCTGACCCCAGAACTTGAGCTGGAGACTAAGGTTAGTCTCTCCCTTGGTCTGCATCAGATAGCTGAAATAATGACCATCCCTTGCATCACGGAAGAAGATGCCCTCTGTATTACCCTTGTCCGAATTATCGGTCTCCATACGATGGTCAGTCTCCGGCTGTTGTTCACCTGGGCTCACCTTATCCACAGTTCTAGCCTCCAAAGCCTGACGGGCATTTTCCTCATCAGCCAACTTCTGCATATAAGCCTTGTACTCATTCTCGCCAAGTGCCAACCAGTACATCATATATCGAGAATCGTGAATTTCGAAGAACGGCTGCAACTCGCCTTCGATGGCATTCTCCATGTGGGTGGCAAGTTTAAAATGCAATGGCTTGCCAGGAATTGGCTTCAGGTCTTTGGCAATGTCGTCGAGATGTTTCGGCAACAGAATAGGAGCCTT
>ERZ869991.52-NODE-52-length-31238-cov-12.067328_pt1 | contig 31238 bp, 17 predicted proteins | sample MGYA00520862_ERZ869991 | MGnify/ENA primary metagenome ERZ869991 (study PRJEB32232, sample SAMN07284978) | human gut metagenome | biome: human-associated habitat; material: feces | host: Homo sapiens | place: Tanzania | collected 2014-08-11 ...
TAGAAAAAGGGTGTGTCATGGCTTATGACACACCCTCCTTCTATTTACAGAAACATTTCTTTGTCTAATGATGCCTCAGTCCAAAAGATATTTATAGATAGGAACAACTTCTACATCAATTTCTAAATCTTTCAAAGTGATAGTTTCTTCTTGATCATAAGTGATAATCATACATTTTTTAGCTTTCAGAAACTTTGCGACCTTTTGCAAAGCACCGACCTCACGATTCTTTGTAGTATCATCTAACATACGATAAGAAACCTGAACCAAAAGTCCTTCCTTTGGTACACAAAAATCAACTTCTACGTTTTTGTTATAGTAATACAAGTCCTCCCCATACTTTTTATACAGATGAATAGCCACCATATTCTCCAACAACTTAGTCTCTGGTTGGAAGAGAAAGAGGTTCAAGATACCATTATCATAGAAATAATGCTTTTTGATTGTTTCCCGATCAGAGATAGAGTCTGTAAAACAGCTGATACCAAAAGTAAGATATGATTCATTCGTATAGTCAAGATAAGAACTGATGGTTTCCCTTGTAATCTTTGTTCCATTCCCTTGCAAAATATTCTGCAATCTCTTGATGGCTGTTGGCTGCATCACACTATCAGCCAATTTTCTTACAAGCATACGCAGGCTCTGCTCATTTCTTACACCTTTTCTCACAACGATGTCTGAATATAATATTTTTTGGTAAAGAGATTGCAACCAAGACTGTTTGTCTTGCATATTAAACATTTCTGACATACCGCCAAAATAGAAATAGTCAGAAAATAAGCGAATTACATCTGCCTTAACAGGAGAAAGTTCCCAATGACTTGGCAACGTAATGCCTTGATATTCTAAGTATTCCTTAAAAGAAAAAGGATATATTTCTTTTGTCAAGTATCTTCCACCAAGAGTTGAGGCAATTTCACGGCTTAGCATGTGAGCATTGCTACCTGTTATAAATACACGATATTTTTCGTCGGCTAAACGACGAGCAAAATGTTCCCAACCATCTACATTTTGTATTTCATCCAAAAATATGATGGGTTCATAGCTAAAAAGTTCTCGATAAGCCTCTATAATAAGATGAAGCTCTTCTTTTTTTATATCCGTAATACGCTCATCCTCAAAATTGACAAACAATATTTCTTCCTTAGAATGGCCTTGTGCTACCAAGTGCTGAATATGCTGATAGAGCATATACGACTTACCAGCACGGCGAATCCCCACCAATACATAATTGGCGTTTTCATCAAAAGAGACACTCCTATTTTGGAGTCTTACTTTACCAACAAACTCCTGTTGCCAAAGTATGATTTGCTTAATGACGTTTTTATCCATTTTCTTCCTTTCTACGCTATATGGATGCAAAGATAAACAAAAAAATCGATATAGGAAGCATAAAACAGGTAAAACATGACTTCTATAGAAGACATATTTTAGTTAAAAAATGCTATATTCACAATTTGCAGATATAAATGTTACCCAAAGATAACATTTATATATTTTTAAATGATAATCTAAGGGTTATCCGACAAGAAATGCGTACTTTTGCTTACATGAAAAGAAAACAGATATATATTGCTATCATATCCCTCGTTTGCTGCGCTCTCATCGCAATCGGGGTCACCCTTCATCTGCGCAATCAGAAGGAGCCTCAGCCTACTGCTGTCAAGGCACCAGATACCCACAAGAAGATAACCGTGGCAAAAGATACCATCAAGAAGATAAAACCTGTCATCAAGCAGGACTTCAATATCATAGGTACCCTGAGAGATGCTGACGGAAAAGGCGTGGCGAACGTCATCGTAAGCGATGGATATAACTGCGTGAAGACCGATTCGCTCGGAAGATACAAGATGAAACGGGACAGTCTTGCCCGCTTCATCTACTATTGCGTGCCTGCCGACTGTGAGGTTCCTACCCATTCTGCTACAGATCGCACGGCTTGCTTCTACCAGCCAGTATCTAAGAAAAAGAAAATATATGATTTTACCCTGAAAAGACTACCTGGAGGAAAGGAAATCAGTTATAAGATGATTGTCATCGGCGACCCGCAGGTTACCAATGCCTATAGTCCTTATTATACCTCGCCCACCGACAACCCCATCAAGAAGAGCGACGTAGAGCGATTTACCACCCAGACGATGGCAGATATCAGGCAAACTATCAAGAGTCTGCCTGCCGGAACTCCTGTCTATGGACTCAGCATGGGCGATGACGTACAGTATTACGGAGGATATAATGCCCACCTGGAGAGACAGATACGCCAAGCTTTGGGCTCATCGAAGATGCGCCTCTTCTCCGTCATCGGCAATCACGACCAGGACGGAAAGGCACTCTACAGACGTAAGTGGGAGGAAAACTTCGGACCTACCGACTACTCTTTCGACCGTGGCGATGAGCACTTTGTGTGCATCAATAACTGCTTCTTCTATCGTGGGAAGGCCTATTATTCACCAGGCGAACTGCGAGAGCGACAGATGCGCTGGCTCAAGCAGGATCTCGCCCTCACGCCCAAAGACAAAAAGGTAGTACTCTGTTACCATATTCCTTTCACCTTCGGAAATGCACCTTTCGGCAAAGCCAAACCTCTTGGCATAGAGAGTGAGAAGGGACATTATTCCTCCTCTCGCCTATCCCAACTCCTGGCACTTCTGCGTCAGTTTGAGGGAGGATACGAACTCTTTTGCGGTCACACCCATTTCGCCTGCAACCATGAAATCCGGTATGAGGGCGAGGATGTGATGGAGCATTGTCATGCTGCAGCATGTGGCAATATCTGGCAATCCAACATAAATATCTGCGGTACACCAAACGGCTATTATGTCTATCAGTTCATTGGCACCCGCCTTACCGATTGCTATTATAAGGGCACATTCTGGGATAAGAACAAACAGATGACCATCTTCAGAGCACAGACCGACTTCTATGGCGAATCGTATGCTGAGGACTGGGGACTTTCCAAAGATAAAGATAAGAATATACTGGTAGCCAATGTCTTCAATGCCGACTCCCACTGGCGGGTTGTGGCAATAGAAGATGGCAAGGAATACCGGATGCACCGCATCAGCAGCAAAGGTCAGGATGCCTTTGCCGCCGGCTATCATCATAAATACAGCGAATCAGTTTCTTATCGTTTTGTGAGCAAGGGCAACGGTTATCTGCTCATGAACCATCTGTATTATTATGTCCCAAAGAATCCGAATGCCAGAATAACAATCAAGGCTTCAGACCCTTATGGTCATACATTTACCGCAGAGAGTACCGAAGCGGTCAGTGAGCCTTTCTTCAATTACGCTCACTACTATGAGCAGGAGAATCAGGAATACAAGAAGGCAAGAAACTCCCTCTTGCGAGATTCTACCATAAATAGGCAGAAAGATTCGACACAAAGCAATAATCACACAAAGCATTAAGCATAAAATAACATAAAGCATAAGACAATGGCAAAGAACAATACCTCAAAAGCTGGCAAGACTGAAAAGAATGCCAAGAATACAACGACGAGTACAAAGAGATCCACAAAGAAAAAGAAAAAAGTCAAGGTTTCTCATATCGTTAAACCAGCAGAAATGACTTTGGAAGAATGGCAAATCAAACTTCGCAAACAAGTGACAGAAACAGAACACTTCAATATCAGTTGTGTAGATGATGAACTTTGCCCTGGCGAATATATCGTTCGCAATCCAGAGAAAAATAACGAGTACAAGGTAGTGTATCGTGGAGCCAACAGCGAATGGAATTATTGTTCTTGTATGGATTTCAAAACTTCAAAACTTGGCACATGTAAGCATCTCGAAGCCGTGAAGAAATGGTTTAGTGGAAAACGAGGCTTACATGTACATCGTGAGCTTCCTCCTTACACCTCTGTCTATCTATCTTACAGAGACGAACGCTGCGTGAAGATTCGCATCGGAAGTGAAAACAAGGAAGCATACGAAAAACTTGCCAAAGATTATTTCGACGAAAAACATATTCTAAAGAAAGCTGCCTATGCCCATATCGGCTCTTTCTTAAAACAAGCCCGCCAGATTAGCGATACATTCAGATGCTATAAAGATGCCATTGACTTTATCATCGACAAACGAGAGAAATCTACAAGAGAGAAGATTGTCAAGACGTACGATGATAAGAAACTCGATAATCTTCTGAAAGTTAAACTCTATCCTTACCAAAAGGAGGGTATCCGCTTTGCAGCTAAGGCTGGAAAAGCTATCATTGCCGACGAAATGGGTCTCGGCAAGACTATCCAAGCCATCGGAACAGCCGAACTTCTAAGAAAAGAAGGCCTCATCGGCTCTGTACTCATCCTCTGTCCTACCTCCTTGAAATACCAGTGGCGCAGTGAAATTAAAAAGTTTACTGATGCCGAGGTCTTTGTCATAGAGGGAAATCATCTCAAGAGAAAGGATGCCTACAATCGTCCAGAGCCTTACAAGATTATATCCTATAATAGTGCCGCCAATGACATTAAGATACTCGGCAGCCTACAAACCGACATGCTCATCATGGATGAGGTGCAACGCCTCAAAAATTGGAATACCCAAATTTCCCGTGCAGCAAGAAAGATAGAATCCGATTACTCCGTGATTCTATCGGGTACACCTTTAGAGAATAAACTTGACGAACTATACTCCATCGTGGAATTTGTCGATAATTTCCGTCTTGCCCCATACTATATCTTCAAGGAAAACCATATCATCACCGACGAAACTGGCAAAGTATTGGGATACAAGAACTTGAACAAGATAGGCGAAAAACTCAACGACATCCTCATCCGCCGTCGCAAGAAAGACGTGAAACTCCAGATGCCCAAGCGAATGGACAAAAATCTCTTCGTACCTATGACAAAGGAGCAGATGGGAATGCATGCAGAATGGCAATTCCAAGTAAGCATCCTTGTGAAAAGATGGCGCGCTCACCATTTTCTTTCAGACAAAGACAGAAAGCGTTTACTCCTGTTGTTATCACAGATGCGCATGGTATGCGATAGCAGTTATATCCTCGACCAAAAAACGAGATTCGACACCAAGGTGGATGAATGTATCAATATTATCAGCGACATCATCAGCGAAGAAGGTGAAAAGGTTGTAGTATTCAGCCAATGGGAACGCATGACTCGCCTCATTGCCAAAGAACTGGAGAAGAAAGAGATTGGTTACGAATACTTACATGGCGGTGTCCCATCCGAAAAACGTAAGAACTTGGTGGATAACTTTATGAATGAACCTTCAAGCCGAGTTTTTCTTTCTACAGATGCTGGCAGCACAGGCTTGAACCTGCAGGCAGCCGCTACCATTATCAACATAGACCTGCCTTGGAACCCTGCCGTTCTCGAACAGCGCATAGGGCGCATCTATCGCCTTGGTCAACAGAATAATATTCAAGTTATCAATCTTGTAGCTCCCTATTCCATAGAACAAGGAATGTTGGGCAAGTTACGCTTCAAGACTTCCATGTTCGAGGGAGTTTTGGATGATGGAGAAGATTCTGTATTCATCAGCGATGATAAGTTTACCAAGATGATGGAGACTGTGAGTGGTATCGTGGAAGAAGTGGAGGAAGCTTCAAATTCTTCCGATGCAGATGCAGAGTCTTCTGCTTCCACTATATCCATTGACGAAGAAGAGCAGCCAAAGGTTTCTCCTAATGAAGAGAATAAGGAAACGAAAGATGAAGAAATCGCATCTTCCGAGGATGTTTCCTCAAATACAACTGAGACTGATATACCAAAGAACCCAGTTGACACAGAATATCTGGAGCCTACAGAAGCCAAGACTTCGGAAAGAAACGAGAACCCAATCAACACCGCTCAACGAGCACAAGGTACAGGAACATCTCGTCGCACATCTCAACCAAAGGAGTTGGTTGCCCAAGGCGTATCTTTCCTTTCAGGCTTGGCAGAGACCTTGAAATCGCCAGAGGCGACAGCGCAACTGGTTGATTCTATTGTGGAGAAAGACGAGCAGACTGGCGAGACTTCCATCAAGATTCCTGTGGAGAGTAAGGAAACGGTTTCTAACCTCTTGAATCTCATCGGAAAACTGTTTGCTAAATAAAAACATGTAAAGTATGATAGAATTAACCAAAACCTCAGAAAAAAATCGCTCGCAAGCTCATTAGTTTGGGCTTGCAGCGAGTTCTTCCTAAAATAAGATAGTATTTCTGCCAAATTACCGAATAAAACTCAGCCAAATTACCGAACAAAACACGGCCAAATTACCGAACGACACATTAAAAGTACTTAAAAAGTTTGTGAGTTCCAGATATTTATGCTATTTTTGCGAGCAAAACAAGAAATGACATGAAACAATACAAACATAGAATAGTTGACCATATCCTCGAAAGGAAACTAAAAGGTATGGGAGCAGTACTTATCGAGGGACCAAAATGGTGTGGAAAGACAACCACCGCAGAAATAAAAGCCAAGAGCATTATCTACATGAACGACCCTAAGAAAAGTGGCATGTATATGCAATTGGCCAAAATGAGTCCACAAAGCCTCTTAGAAGGCGAAACACCGAGACTGATTGACGAATGGCAACTAGCACCAAGTTTATGGGATACCATCCGTTTTGAGGTTGACCATCGAGACAAAGAAGGACAATTCATTTTGACAGGTTCTGCAGTACCTGCCAAAACCGATGAAATATGGCATAGCGGCACTGGTCGCTTTGCCAGAATCAAGATGCGCCCTATGAGTCTGTGGGAATCGGAAGATTCACAAGGCACTATCAGCCTCAACGATCTTTTCTTAGGTAAAGCTAAAGTCGCCATGTGTGAGGAAAAAAGCATCGATGACATCGCCTATCTTGTATGTAGAGGTGGATGGCCAAAAGCCACCTTGCAAGACAAAGACATTGCCTTGGAACGTGCTTTCGACTATTATGATGCCGTCGTAAACATTGACATATCAAGAGTTGACGATGTTTCCAGAGATGCTGAGCGCACCAAGCGATTAATGCGTTCGTACGCTCGTTTCCAAGGTTCACAAACTTCCATCAGCAAGATAAAGGAAGATGTGAAAGCCAATGATGCAATGAGCGTGGATGACGACACAATAGGCTCATATATCAAGGCTTTGGAAAAGATATTCGTTATAGAGGATATGCCAGCATGGAATCCCAACTTACGTTCCAAGACTGCTATCCGAACATCTTTTACTCGTTACTTCGTTGATCCATCCATTGCTGTTGCCGCATTAGGCATCGGGCCAAAAGACTTAATCAATGAGCTTGAAACGTTTGGATTATTATTCGAAACCATGTGCGTAAGAGACTTGCGAGTTTATGCGGATGCCATCGGAGGTGCTGTATATCACTATCGAGATAAGAATGGCTTGGAATGCGATGCCGTGGTACATCTTCGAAATGGGGATTATGGTCTCATTGAAATCAAGCTGGGTGGAGATAACCTAATAGAAGAAGGTGCTTCCTCGCTAAAGGAACTCGCTACAAAGATAGACACCACCAAGATGAAGGCTCCTTCATTCATGATGGTACTGATAGGCATTGGCTCATACACTTACCAGCGAGAAGACGGTGTATGGGTTGTTCCGATATGTTGCCTAAAAGACTAAACTACAAACAAGGAAGATTCCATCGTTGAGAAAGACTAACAGACTGGCAAGACTTCCAAGAAGATACCTGTAGAGCAAGGAAACGGTTGCCAATCTCTTTAGCCTCATCGGTAAACTATTTGCGAAATAAAAATATTATAACTTGCAACCATTTTCCCGAGACTGGGAAAATGGTTGTATAACTTAAAAACGAGCCTTACACCATTGCATCATCTTAGCAAAAAGCCACGCCATACAGAGACTAATCCCAAAAATGAGAAAAGGATAAATCACCCTTGACAACAAAGGAGTTTCCCACTCTACAATATGCGACAGAAGACGAGCTGCCAGAATATGGAATATGTAAATATAAGCAGAATATTTTCTGCCAATAGTTGCAAACACAGACTCTTCACCGAAAGTTGGATTACGCAAAGCCCAATAAAACCAAGGCAAAATGAATGGTAAAGTAAAGATAAACATCTCTCTTATCCCTAAACCACCATATAGACTGTTATACACCGCCATTTCTATAACTATCAAAAATAAAAAAATAGAAGTATATAACAACAAGTATTGTTTTCTTGCTAAAAAAGAGAATACAAAATCTTTCTTCTCTCCCACAAGCCTCCCTATCATCATACAAGGCAAGCCCATAAACAAAAAATTACGAAGTTTCATATACCAAGGAGCAAAGTTTCCAATAAAGAACAAAAAAAGTAGAAGAAGTGCTGCATACTGTAAATATTTTATAAGGTTCCATTTATCCGCAAAATAAAAGATTACCAAATCATACAGCACTGCATAAAAATACCATAAATGCATGGCAAACAAATCGTAATCATAAGCAATCATTCGAAGAATCGGTCTCAACTTAAAAGTATTGCTAATCCATTCTTGAAAAGTATCATGCCGAATCATGTGCTGCACCTCCACCACTCCATACAAAGCAGAAGAACACAACACCATTACCAAAAGCTTTCGGATATGCCGCCACAAGTTACCTTTCTCCACCATCATCGGATAATAATACCCCGTAATGACAAAGAAAATGGGGACAGCACATCTCGTAATAGGACTCAGCCAACCGCTTCCAAAATGAATCCACACTACACAAAACGCCGCAAAGCATTTCATGACATCAAGACTGCTCGTTCGAGACACACCCATACAAGCAGGTTTCACATTGCCAGAAACAATGCATGAAATCTGTTCAACCATAAAAAAACTTAGCGAAAACGAACTTGACGGAAAAAGGGCATTCTCCAACAGAGCCTCATGACAAAAAAGCGCGAGCTTGCGCTTATCCTGTCTTGAGGCCCTGAGAAAACCCTGTCTATAAGATAAGTCAAGCCCACGCCAAGCGCAGGCATTCACGACTTATTCAGATATAGACATTTGGAAGTTTCTCAGGCTTTCAAGACATCCAAACAAATTGCAAACGCAATACCATTAAAATTCTTTAGGAATGCAACGAGTACACCCTTTTCGTTGCAAAGGTACGATTTACTAATGAATAAACCAAACTTTATCGAAGAAAAAATGAAAATAACATAAGATTTCCTTGCCACAACCAAACAAAAAGTATATATTTGCAGAATTATCCTAAAACGAATAGACATGAAGGAAGAAGAAATCAAAGAATTATTTGAGCAATTCGAAGCTATCGCCAACGAATACGAAGGCGTAGAGTGCTGGAGTGCAAGAGAACTTGCACAAGTGTTAGGTTATAGCCAATGGCGTAATTTCGAAGGAATTATCGAAAAAGCAAAAGCATCTTGTACCAATGCAGGACAAGAGGTGTCATATCATTTTGCTGACGTCAGCAAAATGATAAATTTAGCTAAAGGTGCTCAACGTGAGGTCAAAGACTATATGCTGACTCGTTATGCTTGCTACCTTATTGCCCAAAATGGTGATCCACGTAAGCCACAAATTTCTTTTGCCCAAAACTACTTTGCTGTTCAGACTCGCCGAGCAGAGTTGGTTCAGAAGCGTTTGCTGGAATACGAACGAGTACAAGCACGTGCCAAGCTTGCCGAAACAGAGAAACGTCTCTCTGGAGTACTATATGAAAGAGGTGTCGATAGTAAAGGGTTCGCAGTCATTCGCTCATTAGGAGATAAGGCTTTGTTCAATCTCGACACAGCACTATTAAAAAGAAAACTTGGCGCACCAAACAGCCGTCCACTGGCCGATTTTCTTCCTACTCTCAATATAAAAGCCAAAGACTTTGCTGCAGAAATGACTTCTGTTAATGTTCAACAAAAAGACTTACATGGCCAGCATTCTATCAGTCAAGAACATGTTGATAACAACAAGGCTGTTCGCAATATGATGCTCCAACGTGGTATCGTACCTGAAGATCTCCCTGCAGGAGAAGATGTCAAGAAAGTAGAACGAAGATTAAGATCTGACGAAAAGACATTGACAAAGAAAAATTGCAAAAAGAAATAAACAATGCTTATGAGCAAAGTTCCTCATACTCATGGGCAAGTTGTAGTAATCTGCTTGTTCAAAACTTACAAGAAACAGGAAAGCGGCGCCGCCTGCAAATCCGCAGGAAAGCGCCGCCCATTGTAAACCTATTCTCGTACAAATATGACTTCTTGAAAATAAAACTACTTTGCCTTGATGACGAAGCGGAATTCGCGGTCGCCATAATGCATACGGTATTTCTCCATAGGCTTAGTCATCCAGCTGTCGATGCAACCTAAGCCGTACTGGCGTTGCTGGATATGTACCTGTGTCAAGCCCTTGTCAACCAAATCACCGCTATGCTGTCCCCAAGCATGCTCCTTTTCATCACCAGAATCCAAATCCTTAATAGAATAAGGAATAGCACTACACTCCATCGGAGCATACCCCTCGAAAGTAATACCCTTGCCTGATGCAGGATTGAAGATGGAGAAATAACGGATATCTGTATGGTTGCCACTCTCCTGAGGACGAATATAAGGATAATACTCATCCTTTACATCCGACTCATATTTGCCAATAAAGGTAGAAGAATGACGGTCGATATAATTCTCCTCCGGGCCACGGCCATAATATTCCAACTTAGAGAATGATGCAGGCAAATCCAATACCATACCATATCGGAACAAGTCAGCTATCTTAGCCGCTTTATCCGTGGTCATCTTCTCGGTAACAGAAACCTCACCTACCGCATTGATGCGATAACGAAGTACCAACTCAGCCTTCACCTCAGGCATTTCAAAGGTAGCCTTCAAAACAACACTATCCTTCATCTCACTCTTGTCGAATGACTTCAAGTTCATTACAGGATTTTTCCAAACCTTCAACTCCTTCTGCAAAGAAGCACCATAATCATTATCAGTAGGAGCACGCCAGAATTCAGGCTTCATGCTCTCGCGGAATTTCAAGATAGGCTCACCGTCCACGTCAAGATAGTCTATCAAACCCGTCTTTTTGCCTATAGTAACCGACATTCTCTTGGCAGAAACCTTCACATAGCTATTAGTTTCCTCTACCTCTATATTGCTGGTACTCTGGAGTTTCCCTTTCTTACCAGAAATCTTAGTAGAAGTCGCCGCAATAGGAGTATCTACCTTATCAAACTGATATTCATTGATGACAAACTGCTGGCGGGCTATCACCTGTCCTTTCTCTACCAATGGTTCTGTACCATCGCTGGCAAAGGCAAAATTGACTGTAATTTCCTCTTTACCATGTTCAGTCTCTGCTTCAGCAATAGCATACTTCAAAGCATCACTCTTCACCATTTTAGTAGTCTGAGGAGCAATACCCTTAGTCTCAGGAATCTCAACAGTAGATAACTTCACACCATTAGCATAGATAGTTGCAGTAAGGTGCAGGTCGTCAATATTCTTGAAGAAATTCTCATTATAGATATTGAAAGCACCATTCACGGCATCCAGATCCTTGATCCATACATTCTGATGCCAATACTGGATTTCGTAGGCATGCGGATTCAAACGGCGGTCTGGAGCAATAATACCATTGCAATTGAAGTTGTAGTCACTGGCAGGATAACGCCCATAGTCGCCACCATAGGTAAAGATTTCCTTGCCTGTAATCGGACTCTTGTCACGCAGACCCTGATCTACAAAGTCCCAGATGTATCCACCCTGATACTTAGGATATTTGCGAATCAGATCCCAGTACTCCTTGAAACCGCCCTCTGAGTTACCCATCGCATGAGCATACTCACATTGGATATAAGGTTTTACGCCATCACTCTTGCAATATTTCTCACTCTCCTCGTAGTCGATGTACATCGGACAATGAATATCTGTCTTACTGTCATATCCACCACGCTCATACTGCACAGGACGAGTCTGATCATAGGCTTTCACCCAGTCATAGGTCTTCTCGAAGTTGATGCCATAGCCACACTCATTACCCAAACTCCATACGATGATGGAAGGATGGTTGATGAAAGTCTTCACATTACCCTCGTTACGCTCGATATGAGTCTGGAGGTATTCAGGGAACTTGGCGAGAGATTTCTCATCATATCCCATACCATGAGATTCAAGGTTTGCCTCAGCAGTCACATAGATTCCATATTCATCACAGAGGTCATACCAGCGAGGATCATCTGGATAATGACAGGTACGAACAGCGTTGATATTCAACTGCTTCATAATCTTAATATCCTGAATCATGCGCTCCACGCTGACCACATAGCCACCATCAGGATCTATTTCATGACGGTTAGCACCCTTGATCAGGACAGGCTTGCCATTGACCAGGAGCTGTGCATTCTTGATTTCCACATTGCGGAAACCTATCTTTTGAGGAATAACCTCCGATACACCCTGCTTATTTTTCAAAGTAATGAATGCCTTATATAAATAAGGTGTTTCTGCAGTCCATGCCTTCACCCCTGGCACCTTAATAGTACCCTGTACACCTGAAGCCTCGGCAATCTTCTTGCCATCCTTATCACACAATGTAAGAATAACATCAGTCTTACCACCCTTCAAGGCTACCTGATAGTTCAGGACACCATCCCGGTATTGATTTTCCAAACCTGCATCCAGACGGATATCAGCTGCATGAACTTTCGGACGGGCATAGAGATATACCTCACGGGCTATTCCTGTAAGACGCCAGAAGTCCTGATCCTCAAAATAAGAACCATCACACCAGCGCATCACCTGCATAGCAATGAGGTTTTTGCCTGGTTTCAGATATTTGGAGATATTAAACTCTGCAGCCACCTTGCTGTCTTCGCTATATCCCACATACTTGCCATTCACCCAGAGACTCAAATTGCTGGTAGCAGAACCGACATGGAAATACACATCCTTGCCCTTCCAGTCCTTAGGCAGGTCAAAGGTGCGGCGATAGGAACCCGTATAGTTGTTGAGTTCGCTGATATAAGGAGGATTTGGGTCAAACTGGGTAGCCCAGGCATAACCGATATTCTTATAAGTAGCATCGCCATAGCCATTCAGTTCAAACAAGCCAGGTACAGGAAAATCCTTCCATTGAGAATCATCAAAGTTGGCAGCGAAGAAATTGACAGGACGCTTGTTGTAGTCCTTGACGAAATTAAATTTCCAAGTGCCTTCCATCGAAAGGTAGTTGGCAGAATTTTTCTTCTCGAAAGCCTGAGCCTTATCCTGATTCTCGAAAGCAAAGAACGCAGCACGGCGAGGAGCACGATTCTGCTGATTGACATCTACATTATGCCATCTGCTGGCATCTTGCGCCTTTACTTCGCCATGCCCATTAAGAACCATGGCACCCAGTAGGGCAAGAAACATGAAATTTCTTTTGTTCATATTCATGAATATTTATGATTTAAAAACAGGTTTTACCTTATTATATATTTAATGGAACAGTTGACTATCTTCAACATCCGCAAATTCCTTGGAATTATCCTTGCGCATCTGCAGGTTGAGTCCGTTCCACCAAGAAGGCCAGCCACCAGTAATATTGGCTATGAAGACATACTTGATAGGATGTAACCCCTTAGCCAAAGCTACGCAGTTGTCACGATGGGAAATACTCTTCACCTCGCTGGAGTTGTCGATAAGCAACTTACTGTCAATCCAAACCTGGTCGGCACGGGAAGAAACATAATATACACCATCCTCTGGCACCATCACATATCCTTCGGCAATAGAAGCATAACCATTCTCTCCACGCAGAGTGCGAGCATCGTCAGCCTGCTTCAATTTCATTTCGCCAAAGCTGCGGATAACAGAATTTTCCCAGACGCCATCCGTCCATTCTAAGTCATTCACATGATGATAATACCCCTTGATGCGCTTCATCTCCAAACCCGGCTTTACATCTTTCACCTCAACAGAAGGAGCATAATTCTGTTTCTCCACCTGGATGGTTCTGATGCGACTCATCTTACCAGAAGGCAAAACCGTAGCAATATTGATGATACAATCATGGTTTACAGGGATAGGAGCAGTATAGATCAGAGACTCTGGAGTAGGCATCGTGCCATCCAGTGTATAGACCATCTTCATCGGACGGGAAGTGGTAAAGGTTACGGTAGTATCCTTGGTAATCACCACTTTATCACAGGATCCGTATGGCTGCTCTGGCAGAGGAAGATGATATTTGATACAACGTTCATCAAGTCTTACGAGGTTAGCATCCACTCGTTTGCAGAAATCCGTAAAGTTCTTACGACTCAATGGCGACCATGCCACCTCAGATAGTGCCAGGGCACGAGGATACATCATATACTCCATCTTGGCATTGGAATACATATATTCAGACCAGTTGTTGCATTGCACACCCAAAATATGCTTATCAAGTCCAGCCTTGCGGATTACATCAGGAACAGGGTCGAAACTATAGGTTTTGGCCAGATAGACAGGACTGCTTGGAATCGTGATTGGTTCTATCTTACTGTCGCCCTGATAATGGTCAAGGTAAAGACCACCAGAACCAGGAGTCATGATAACATCATGCCCTTGCTTAGCAGCTTCGATACCACCATCAATACCTCGCCAAGACATGACGGTAGCATTCTCACTCAATCCACCTTCCAGAATTTCATCCCATCCGATGATTTTCTTACCATACTTCTCCAGCATCTTTTCTACACGCTTGATGACGTAGCTCTGCAGTCTTTCCTCTGCAGTGTGCTTGCCATCGCCCTGAAGATGCTCGTCAACAATACGCTTCTGACAAGTAGGGCAGGTTTTCCAACTGGTTTTCGGGCACTCGTCGCCACCTATATGGAAATATTTGCCAGGGAAGAGCGGCACCATTTCCTTGAAGATATCATCCAGGAAATGGAACATCAATTCCTTGCCAGGACACATCACGATGTCCTCGATACCCCAAACCATTCTTGGAGTCCATTGCTCTCCCTTGCAGGACAATTCCGGATAAGCAGCAATAGCCGCCATCATGTGTCCAGGAAGATCCACCTCAGGAATCACCGTCATATAACGCTTGGCAGCATAATCCACGATATCCTTAATCTCCTCCTGTGTATAAAAACCTCCATAGATAGAGCCATCGCCTTCCTTGCGATAACCGCCGATAGAAGTCAGTTTAGGATATTTCTTGATTTCAATACGCCAGCCCTGATCTTCCGTCAGATGGAAATGCATCGTATTGACCTTGAGAGAAGCCATCAGGTCAATCTGCTTCTTCACATTCTGTACAGTAATGAAATGACGGCATGGATCGAGATGGAAACCACGATAACCGAAACGAGGATAGTCTTCGATATCACAACATTGTGCCACCCATTTGACTCCCTTTACCAGAGAAGCACTTTCCACTTCCGCTGGCAACAACTGCAGGAAGGTCTGCATACCATAAAAGGCACCCTTACCTGTCTTTGCTTTGATAACCACTCCCTTGGCAGTAACCTGAAGGCGATAGCCCTCCTCATTCATTTTCATCGAAGGGTTGATAATGATAGAGATATTTCCCTTCTTGTTGCCCACATTGACCTCATATCCAGTAGAAGTCTTGAGCTTGCCTGCCAGATAACCAGCTATCGCTTTACCTTCCTCTGTATTGTAGGAAATACCAAGGCTGGAAGGCAAAATAAATTCTCCACGCTGTTGGGTGAGTTTGACTGGTGTTGGAATCACATTGACTTCTGCAGCCAAAGAACACACAGGATTCATCCCCAAGTAAACCATGAGGGCGAATGCTGGAAATAGTTTTTTAATCTGATTCATATCGTATTCAGTTGTTAGTTTGATCTAGTTATTCAAATATGAGGTTTTAATCTTTCTAATATCTTTTATTAGTTGCCAATATTTTAATAAAATATTTTATTTTGCAAAGATATATGTTTTTTGTGTTACTTCAAAGGTTTTATGGTTAATAAATCTAAAACACCAATACTTTTCGTATCTTGTCATCTTTATGCAGATAAGTGTATATTTGCCATATTATCAGATATTTACGTGCAAAGGAACAAAATAACTCACGGAAAGAGTGAGACAATTTTCTATCATAAGAATTTTAATAAAAAGGACTTTAAGACAGAAACTCTAAAGTTTACTTATATATATAAATAAGGTGTAGGGGCTAAAAAACAGCCTCAAAATAATAAAAAAGCAAAGAAATGAACATATTTAATGTTTATTAACTACAAAAAAGTTGCACGTATTAATAAAAGCTTTATCTTTGCAAATAAAAAATATTACTTATGAAACAAGAGATAATAAAATATATTAAGAACATAGGTAAAAAAGCTACTATACCTAAGAAAATCTTGGAGCATTTTATATCTCACGGACATTCCACTATCCCGGAAATATCTAAGAGTATAGGAGTAAGTCTCCCAACCACGACAAGCGCCTTGAATGAGATGATGACAGTGGGAATAGTCAAAGAATTCGGAAAGAAGGAAACTGCCATGGGGCGCATCCCAATGCTTTACGGTTTGAAGCCTAAGGCAGGTTACTTTATAGGTGCCAATCCGGAAATGGACAGTCTGGCACTTTCTGCAAGTGATTTCTGCGGCAACCAGATAGTGGAAAAGACAAAAATTCCCTACTGTTACGAAAACACTCCGGAGAATCTGGAAAAACTCGGAAGCATCATCAATGATTTCATAGACAGTCTTCCTATCAAGAAAGAGGAGATACTGAATGTCTGTGTCAATGTAGCAGAACGCGTTAATCCTTTTGAAGGAACGGCATACAATATGTTTACATTTACCGAAAAACCTTTGGCAACGGAAATATCAGAAATGATTAATTTACCGGTTTGCATCGAAAACGACACCAGAAGCATGACCTATGCAGAATACATCAAAGGCTGCAGTAAAGGAATGAAAGACATTATCTTTGTGAATGTGTGCTGGGGTCTCGGAATCGGAATCATCATAGACGGTAAACTCTATTATGGAAAGTCTGGATATTCCGGTGAATTTGGACATACACCTGGCTACAACAACAACATCATCTGCCACTGTGGAAAAATCGGTTGCATAGAAACTGAAACTTCTGGCAGAGCTCTGAAAAGAAAATTGACCGAAGCACTTCTGGAAGGAAAACAATCCATACTTTCAGACAAGGTGGTAAACAGAAAAGAAGAGTTAAACTTACAAGATATTCTGGACGCCATCGCAAAAGAAGATGTGCTCAGCTTAGTTATCCTGCAACATGTTGCAGATGAACTGGGAAAACAACTGGCAGGAATCATCAACGTCTTCAACCCGGAAATGCTGATCATCGGAGGCGAAATGTCGGCTACAGGAGATTATCTGACATTGCCTATCAGAATGGGCATCAAGAGATTCTCTCTCAACGTCATGAACGAGGATTCTAAGATTGTAACCTCCGAACTGAAAGGTCAAGCGGGCGTAGTGGGAGCCTGTCTCATGGCAAGATACAGATTACTCTATGCTTAGCAAATACCTCTCTCTGACTGACAACTATATATACATGACTAACAAAAATCAACAAAAACCTGATTAAATATAAATCTATCTCTCTATATATAACAAGGTATGAGAAGATACATTGTGTACGAGAAAAAATAACTTAAACCGAAACAACATGAGAAAATGCTTTCTGATTGCCATGATGTTGGGAATCTCAACACTGGCTATTTCGGCACAAAAGACATCCAAGTCACTGGAGCCTGTGCAACCAACTCCTACTACCAAACAGGTAGAATGGCAGAAAATGGAAACATACGCTTTCATCCACTTTGGATTGAACACTTTCAATGACAAAGAATGGGGATACGGAAACTCGGATGTAAAAACCTTCAATCCCAAGAAATTGGACTGCGAGCAATGGGCAAGAACACTTGCTGCTGCAGGTATGAAAGGGGTCATCATCACTGCAAAGCACCATGATGGCTTCTGCCTTTGGTCAACCCATACGACAGATTACTGCATCCGAAACACTCCTTATAAGAATGGTGAAGGTGATGTCGTGGGAGAACTTTCCAAAGCTTGCCAAAAATATGGATTGAAGTTCGGCATATACCTCTCACCTTGGGACAGAAATCAGGCCAGTTACGGCTCACCATATTACCTGAAACTCTACCAGCGCCAACTCAAGGAACTGCTGAGCAACTATGGTGAACTCTTCGAAATATGGTTTGATGGAGCCAACGGAGGAGATGGATGGTACGGAGGAGCAGAGGAAAAACGAACCATCGACAGAAAGCACTACTACGACTTCCCTAAAATCTTCCAGATTGTAGATAGTCTCCAGCCAAATGCCACTATTTTCGGTGATGGCGGACCAGGGTGCAGATGGGTAGGAAACGAAAACGGATTTGCAGGCGAAACCTGCTGGTCTATGATTCCTTCCAATACCGTATATCCAGGCTATAAAAACTACAAGCAACTGCAATTCGGCTGGGAAAATGGTGATCAATGGACCCCCGCAGAATGTGATGTATCCATCCGACCAGGATGGTTCTATCACGAAACTGAGGACAGTAAGGTCAAAACCGTTGACCAGTTATGCGATCTTTATTATAGAAGTGTAGGGCACAATGCCACATTCTTGCTTAATTTTCCGGTAAATAAAGATGGGCTCATTCATCCTATTGACTCAGCCAATGCAGTCAACTTCCACAAGAAGATACAGCAAGAATTGTCCAACAATGTCTTGAAAGGCATCACTCCTAAAACGGATAGTCAACAAGGCAAAAACATTGGAAAAAACATGACCGATGGGAAATACGACACCTTCTGGGCATCGAAAACGATCAAAGGAGCAAGCATAGAATTCCGTCTGGGCAAGACACAAGAAATCTCTCGCCTTATGCTTCAGGAATACATCCCATTGGGACAACGGGTAAAAGCCTTCACTGTCTATTATCTCCAAGACAAGAACTGGGTGAAACTCAACCAGAAGGAAGAGACAACGACAATCGGCTACAAGCGCATTCTCAGATTTGACAAGATCAAAACCAATGGTCTTCGCATCGTATTCGATGATGCCCGAGGTTGCCCTTGCATCAATAATATTGCTGCCTACTAAGCAGATAGAAATATCTGTCAGGCAGATATAAAGCAAAAATAAAAAAGAACAAAATTATTATCTAAATAACTAACGTAAACAATTACACCTATGAACAAAAAAGTGAATTTTTATTTCGCGGCTCTTTTAGGTACTATGTCACCTCTTTGCGCCGTTCCAGCGTTAGCAAGCCAAAGCTTGATTGCAACTGCTACGCAACAGCAAAATTCCTGTACTGGTAATGTCATCGACCCTGCTGGTGAACCTCTTATTGGCGCTACCATTAGAGTTGATGGACAGGTAGGCGGTACTGTTACCGATATCGATGGTAACTTTACGCTCTCTAACTTAAAGAAAGGTGCCAAACTGACCATTACATCTATTGGCTACAAGGCGCAGACTGTAACATGGAATGGTGCTCCATTGAAAATCACCATGCAAGACGATGCCAACATGCTCGAAGAGACTGTAGTCATCGGTTATGGTACAGTAAAGAAGGCTGACTTAGCAGGTTCTGTTGCAGTATTAGACGGCAAGAGTTTCAAGGACCAGCCTGTTGCACGTGTTGAGGATGCCCTCAACGGACGTATGTCTGGTGTGCAGGTAATGTCAAGTGGTATTCCTGGTGGAGCCATGAAGATTCGTGTTCGTGGTACCAGCTCAGTAAACAAGAGCAACGACCCTCTCTACGTAGTAGATGGTATCGTTCGCGAGACTGGTCTTGAGGGTATCAGCCCTGAAGATATCCAGAGCATTCAGGTATTGAAGGATGCTTCTTCTACCGCTATCTATGGTGCCCGTGGTGCCAATGGTGTTGTGATGGTACAGACCAAGAGCGGTAAGGCTGGTGCTACACAGGTAACATTCGATGCTTCCGTAGGTTTCTCAAGCGCTTATCACATTCCAGAGGTCATGGGAACCAAGGAATATGCACAGGCTTTGATTGATTACAAGGGTGTATCTCAGGGTGCTATGCAGGATTATCTTGACGGTACCAAGCCAGGTATCGACTGGATGGACGAACTGCTCCGTACAGGTATCACTCAGAACTATAAGGTAGCAGTTTCTCAGGGTAATGATAAAACTCAGACTTACTTCTCTGCCAACTATATGGACCAGAAGGGTGTTATCACAGATACCAGCTCTAAGCGATACGCTATCAAGGCTAACATGCACAACAAGATATTCGACTGGTTGGAAATGACCACCGATATCAATCTGGCTCAGACCGACAACTCAGGTGCTGATTTTCTTCAGAACCAATCTAACCCTATTTGGGTAGGTTTGAACTACTCTCCTACCATGGAGATGATGGATGCAAATGGCAATTATATTAAAGATACCAACAACAATATCCAGAACAACCCTTATGGTATTCTCCATGGTGGTGAATACGACCGTAAGCGCACGATGGTAACTGGTCACGTTGACTTGAAGTTCAACCTTCTCAAGGGCTTGACATTCACCACAACCAATGGTATCGACTATAATGATTACAAGTGGTACAATTTCACATCAAGCAAGGTGAATACCTCTGGTAACTCAATGGGCAACAACGATGCAACAGTTACCGCTTTGCAGTCAACCAACAACTTGACCTATAACAACAAGTGGGGTGAGCACTCTTTGACCGCAACAGGTGTATGGGAAGTTACCTCTAATGAGGTTCGCCGTATGGGTATGACTGGTACAGGTATTATCCACGAACAGGTGGGCTACTGGAACGTAGCAGATGCTACATCTAAGACTCCTACCAACGGCTATAGCAAGTGGACCATGCTCTCTGGTGTAGCTCGCGTAATGTACAACTATGCCGAGCGCTACATGTTGACAGGTACTCTCCGTGCCGATGGTTCCAGCCGTTTCACCAACAAGAAGTGGGGTTACTTCCCATCTATTGCAGGTGCTTGGACTGTTTCTAATGAAAAGTTCTGGGAGCCTATTAAGAACGCTGTAGAATATATGAAGATTCGCGCCAGCTATGGTGTCATCGGTAATCAGGACATCACTCCTTATTCTACCCTTGGATTGTTGAAAACTACAGATTTCTCATATGGTACAAACCAATCTTACACAGGTTACTGGGCAAATGGTCTTGCTACACCAGACTTGACATGGGAGAAGGTACACCAGTTCGACCTCGGTGTTGACTTCGGTTTCTTCGGCAACCGATTGAACGTTAGCTTCGACTATTTCAACAAGACTACCAAGGATGCTCTCTTAGAGACGTCATCTACAGGTTACTTAGGCGGTACCACATACTGGGTAAACGCAGGTGAAGTAAACAACAAGGGTATTGAGGCAACCATCAATGGTCAGATTATTCAGACTAAGGATTGGACATGGTCAACAACTCTGAATGTCAGCTACCTGAAGAACAAGGTAACCAAGATGACAGCTTCAGATCCTATTATTTATGGTCAGACTCCTTCTCCTGGTACAGTTGATCCATGTACTATCATCAAGGAAGGTGAAGCTATCGGTACATTCTACGGCTTCAAGTGGGCAGGTGTAGAAAAGAATGACAAGGGAGAGTATGTTGATATGTATTACACTGCAGACGGCAACAAGACAGCAGATCCAGACGCTTCTAAGGACCGCTTCATATTAGGTCATTCAAATCCAGACGTTACATTAGGCTGGAACAACACCATTACCTATAAGAACTGGGACTTCAACGTATTCTGCAATGCAGCCTTCGGTGCTAAGCGATTGAACATGGTACGTTTCGCAATGAATTCAATGGTTGGTGCATCTATGTTCGTAACTGATAAGGATTACTTCGGCAATATTGGTATCACCATGCCAACTCCAGGTGCAGAGAACAAGACCTATGGTAACTCAGACAAGTGGCTCGAGAATGCAGACTACTTCCGCTGCGAGAATATCAGTGTTGCTTACACATTCCCACGTAGCGTAACCAAGTTGGCAGACATTCGTCTCTCACTCTCAGCTCAGAACCTCTTCACCATCACAGGCTATAAGGGTATTGACCCAGCAGGTGCTTCATTCGGCGAAAAGAATATAGACCGTGATAATGGTTTGGATATGGGTGCTTATCCTAATCCTCGTACCATCACAATGGGTGTTCGTGTAACCTTCTAATTTCAACAATCTAAAAACTGTAATAATTATGAAAACTAAGAAATTATTATATATTGGTTGTCTCATGGCAGCATCCTTGGTTACTTTCTCGTCTTGTGGCGATTTCTTGGATGAGGATCCTAAGGGACAGTTAACCCCAGAGAAGTTCTTCCTTACAGAAGATGACCTTACTGCGAGTGTTAACGCTTTGTACGAAAGAATCAACCAGACACAGAGCTGGACCAACCCTATGTACCCACAGTGGCAGGGTGATGATATCACAGCCAACCCTGGTTCAAACAAGCAGGCTTGTGCGGCTCTTGATGCTTTTGCATCTGAGGGTGCCAACAAGGGTGTAACAGATGCATGGAATCTGCATTATTCTGTGATCAAGGCTGCTAACCTGATTGTAAATGGAGCAGGAAATGTGAATGGCTCACAGGAAAAGAAAAACGTAGCCTTTGGTAATGCCCACTATTGGCGTGCATATTCTTACTTCTATCTGGTACGTGTATTCGGTAAAATACCTATCATCACAAATACAGACATTAACCAGTTGGATGCTCAGCCTGCAGAAATTGCAGAAGTTTATGAAATGATCGTTAAGGACTTGAAGGATGCCATCAACGAACTTCCTACCAAGTACGATTATGAGCCAGCTCGCTTGTTTGATGTAGATGTCTGGGTTACCAAGCAGGCTGCACAGTCAACATTGGCTGCAGTTTATATGTCTATGGCAGGCTACCCTCTCAATAAGGGCACAGAATACTACAAGCTCGCTGCAGAGCAGGCAAAAGATGTCATTGACAACAACCGTACTTATGGTTTCATCTTGAACCCAGACTGGAAAGATGTTTACTCTATGGGTAACAACTACAACAAGGAGACCTTACTCGGTATCAACAATGATGCCAAGGGTTGGTGGGATCATGACTCACAGCTTTCTTCTTGCTGCCGTTTCGAAAGCCTCGGTGATGGTGGCTGGGGTGACGCCTGGGGTGAGATTGCTTTCTGGAAGAGATATCCAGAAGGACCTCGTAAGAATGCCATCTACGCAAAAAGAATTACATTCCAGGATGGTACTGTAATCACTGCAGATTGTAATTGGTGGGATATCCCTACTGCAGACCTTTGGGTTCCTATTACAATGAAGACTGATGCTAAAGAACTCGAGAAGCAGATTAAGGGTCTGGATGAAAAAATCGAAAAAGAGAAGGATAGTGAAAAGAAGACCGTCAGAAAAGTTAACGGAAAATACGAAAAACTCTTATTCGAAAAGGGTAAGAAGTGTGTCAAAGAATATCACCCTATGTTCACTATCTTCACTGTAAACTGTGATGAGAAGGGTGGAATGCTCAGACAACCATACGATTGTATGAAACCTAACTATAGTGGTATGGTTAACGACCGCCGTCATAACCTCATCCGTTATTCTGAGGTGCTCCTCTGGTATGCTGAGAGTGCTGCCCGTGCAGGTCTCGACCTGAGAGAAGCTAAATTTTACCTGAAACTGGTTCGCCAGCGCGCCGTAAATTCTGCTGATGTAGATAAAGTTACTCTTAGCGATGGTTCTATCGTGAATATCGACAACATGAACGCTGCTCAGCTTGCTGAAGCTTGCTACATAGAGCACGGATGGGAGGTTGCAGGTAACTGGGTATCAATGGTTACACGTCGTGCAGATGAACTCCGTATGAACGAACTCAAGAAGAACTTCGAGTATCGCGTTACCAATGCTCCTGTAGTTATCGCTAAGGAGGGTGACAAGGAATATACCGCTCAGGAAAGCGTTACAGTTACTGGTCCTTGGTCAGAGGATAGAATCTACTGCCCATACCCAACAACCGACGGTGAGAAGAATCCTAACTTGAGACATTAGACTTCATAGGTTATTCATTATATCATATCATTGAAACTTGCAATATAAGTTTAAGATGATGTTTAGTACAAACTTAAAGAGGGCGTGCCGATTTGCGGCATACCCTCTTTTTCACATATTATCTGAATTCATTTCAATATGGAAAAATAAATCATCAACTATTCATTTGATATTATTTTTTTATTACCTTTGTATCATTCATTATTAACAATCCTATAAACAAATCATGATGAACAACAATCGCAACCCATTCAATCAGTCTCTGCTGGCTATGGCAGCCTTGCAGGTAATGCCTTTGTCTATCTTCGCCCAGAATGCAGGAGAAAGACCAAACATTCTGTATATCATGTGCGACGACCATGCCATACAATGTATCAGTGCATATGGTAGCCCTATCTCCAAACTGGCTCCTACACCTAATATCGACCGCCTAGCTGAAAGGGGAATGAAATTCAACGAGGCCTTCGTGGAAAATTCTCTTTCTACACCAAGCCGTGCTTGTCTCATGACAGGTCTCTACAGTCATCAGAATGGACAACGTATGCTGGCAGAAGGAATTGATTCTACCAAAACCTTCTTTTCTGAACTCTTACAAAAAGCAGGTTATGAAACAGCAGTAGTGGGCAAATGGCACATGTCGTGCAGTCCTAAGGGATTTGACTTCTTCCATATCCTCAACAACCAAGGACAATATTACAACCCAACCTTCTCTACTACAGGACATTACGGCGATTATAAACAAGAGATGGGATATGTCACCGACCTCATCACCGACCATGCCATCGAGTATCTTGACCAAAGGGACAAAAACAAGCCTTTCTGTCTCATGGTTCACCATAAGGCGCCACACCGTATTTGGATGCCAAGCACTAAGTATGTGAGCAAATATGCAAACGTAAACTTCCCTCTCCCGGCAACATTCTGGGACGACTATGAGTCGCGCGGTTCTGCTGCACATACCCAAAAGATGTCTATCGACAAATACATGGAAATGGTACGCGACCTCAAAGTTCCTGAGATGTACGACCCAACTACTGCAGAGGGAAGAGATTCCTACGCAGGCTTGCAGAGCGAGATGGGTCGCATGACACCAGCGCAGAGAGAGGCTATTGATGCCTACTATATGCCACGTAACAGAGAGTTTCTGAGCAAGAATCTTCCCGGCAAGGAACTGGTAGAATGGAAATACCAGAACTATATACGCGACTACATGGCGGTAATAGCTTCTGTAGATGAGAGCGTGGGCAGACTTTTAGACTATCTCGACCAGCATCATCTCACCGACAATACAATCATTGTATATACTTCAGACCAAGGTTTCTATATGGGCGAGCACGGATGGTTTGACAAGCGATTCATGTATGAAGAGTCGTTCCGCACACCGCTCATCGTAAGTTATCCTAAGCACATCAAGGAAGGAAGCAACTGCAACCAAATGGTACAGAATATAGACTTTGCCCCTACCTTCCTCGACCTGGCAGGACTGGAGAAACCTAAATACATGCCTGGCACTTCATTGCAACCTCTCTTTGCCGGACAGCCTGTGAAGAAGTGGCGCAACAGCTTGTACTACCATTATTATGACTATCCTAACTACCATCTTGTTCGCAAGCACGATGGTGTACGTACCGAGCGCTACAAGCTGATTCACTTCTATGGAAAGGGTGGTGAAAATGCGGTACAGGAAAATAAATATCAGAGACAACCAGGAACTACAGAATACAACTGTTTCCAATATCTGAAATCTATCAACTACATCACTCAGGATGCAGAAGTAGATTACTATGAGTTGTATGACATCAAGGCAGATCCTACCGAGATGCACAATCTCTACGGTCAGCCAGGAATGCAGAAAGTAGAAAAAGAAATGAAGAAACTGCTCGCCACCTATCGCAAGAATCTGAAGGTGGATGAGTAACAGGAGGAAGAATATGAATAAAAACAACAAAATGATATGGCTCACAGGGGTAGGTTTGGCATGTCTGCCTACCCTCCTGTGGGCTAAGCAAAACGCTCAACAGCCTAATATTCTCTTTATCCTCTGCGATGATATGGGATATGGCGATCTTGCATGCTATGGTCAGCCGTTTATCCACACACCCCACATCGATCAGATGGCCAAAGAGGGTATGCGTTTTACCCAGGCATACGCAGGTTCACCCGTATCAGCACCATCCAGAGCCACAATCATGACCGGTCAGCATACCGGGCATACCCATGTAAGAGGCAACAAGGAATACTGGAGAGGTGTGCCAATGGTAAAATACGGACAAAACGAAGAGTATTCTGTCGTAGGACAAGAACCTTACGACCCACAGCACAAGATTCTGCCGGAGATGCTAAAGGACAAAGGTTACAGAACGGGCGTTTTCGGCAAGTGGGCTGGCGGATACGAAGGTTCTACCTCTACTCCCGACAAACGGGGCGTGGATGAATTCTATGGATATATCTGTCAATTTCAGGCGCATCTCTACTACCCTAATTTTCTAAACAGATACAGTAAGGCTTTGGGAGATACAGTAGTAGTAAGAGAAGTGATGGAACAGAACATCCAATATCCGATGTTTGGCAAAGACTACTTCAAGCGTAATCAGTATTCTGCCCGCATCATTCACGACAAGGCACTGGAATGGATCGACAAGCAGGATACCCAGCATCCCTTTGCAGGTTTCCTCACCTATACCCTTCCTCATGCCGAGTTGGCACAACCAGAAGATTCTATCGTAGAGAACTACCAGAAGAAATTCTTCAACGACAAAACCTGGGGAGGATGGGAAGATTCAAGATACAACTCCGTGGTACATACCCATGCCCAGTTTGCAGGAATGATTACCCGACTGGACCAATATGTAGGCGAAGTTTTCACAAAACTCAAGGAGAAAGGACTTGACAAGAACACCATCGTCATTTTTACATCCGATAACGGACCTCACGAAGAAGGAGGAGCCGATCCTGAATTCTTCGGACGCGATGGAAAATTGAAAGGATTGAAACGCCAATGCTACGAAGGAGGTATCCGTATTCCATTCATTGCCTGGTGGCCAGAACATATCAAGGCAGGAACAGTCAACGATACCCAGTTTGCCTTCTATGACCTGATGCCTACCTTCTGCGATTTAGCCGGAATCAAAAATTTTGCCAAACGCTATACCAACAAGAAATTGGCAGGTGACGGATTTGATGGCATTTCCATTGCTCCTACCCTCTTGGGAAAAGATGCACAGCAGAAACATCACGATTACCTCTATTGGGAATTTCATGAGACCGACCAGATAGGTGTAAGGAAAGGAGACTGGAAACTGGTAGTAGAAAAGGGAGAACCACATCTCTACAACTTAGCGACTGACATTCATGAAGATTATGATGTATCAGCTGAGCATCCGGAAATATTAGCCGAACTTTTAGCTGCCATCAAGAAGGAACATAGAGATAGTCCTGATTTCCAAATCACTTTACCAAAATTTTAGGCACACAGTCCTGATGCAGATTACATTTCCCTCATTTAGAAAAGAATGAATATGATGAACGATAATATAGCAACCCCATTTGCCAAGCCCCTGTACGTGATGCTGAAACCGGCTGGTGCTCATTGCAACTTAAATTGCAAATACTGTTATTATCTGGAGAAAAACAACCTCTACAACACATCTCAGCGGCATCTCATGACCGACGAGATGCTGGAGCAATTTACCCAGGAATACATTGAAGCACAAACCATGAATCAGGTACTCTTCACCTGGCATGGAGGAGAACCGCTGATGCGCTCCATCGACTTCTACAAGAAGGCGCTGGAACTGCAGAAGAAGTACGCCCACGGCAAACAAATCGATAACGTCATCCAGACCAATGGTACACTCCTTACCGATGAATGGTGTGCGTTTTTCGCTCAAAACCATTTTCTGGTAGGTATCTCCATTGATGGTCCACAGGAATATCATGATCATTACCGACAGACATCTGCCGGAAAACCATCTTGGGAAAAAGTGATGCATGGTATCAGCCTCTTGAAAAAACATAGAGTGGAATGGAATGCGATGGCAGTGGTAAATGCATACAACGCAGAACATCCTTTGGAGTTTTATCATTTCTTCAGAGACAATGGTTGCCAGTACCTGCAATTCACCCCTATCGTGGAACGACTGACAGAGCATGAAGATGGACGCACTTTAGCAAGTTTAGCCGATGTAAGTTATGAAGATAATTATGAGGATGTAGGGAATGCGAAAAAACAGAAAGAAAATCAGGAAATCACAATTGCCGATTTCTCAGTAACTTCTGAACAATGGGGCAAATTCCTCTGTACCATCTTCGATGATTGGGTTCGCCATGATGTAGGTAAAATCTTTGTGGAAATCTTCGACTGCACACTGGCCAACTGGGTAGGTGTACAACCAGGCATCTGCGCCTATTCCAAGGAGTGCGGTCATGCCGGAGTGATGGAACATAATGGCGATGTTTTCTCCTGCGATCACTTCGTATTCCCGGAATATAAACTGGGAAATATCCAGGATAAATCCCTGATAGACATGCTTTATGGAGAAAAGCAACAGGCATTCAGTCGCTTGAAACACACCTCTCTTCCCCGCCAATGCAAGGAGTGCGATATGGAATTTGCCTGTCATGGCGAATGCCCTAAAAACCGATTTGAAAATGATAAATATGGAGAGCCTGGCTTGAATTATCTCTGCAAGGGATATTACGAATACTATACCCATGTGGCTCCTTATATGGACTTTATGAAGCGGGAATTGCAGGCACAGCGTCCTCCAGCCAACATCATGAATGTTTTGAAATAAACTTAATATAAGGAAGAAAAATAGCCAGAAACATTTGTTTATCAAAAGATAATTCGTACTTTTGCAAAAGATATTAAAAAAAAAGAATATGGACTTAAAAGGAATCTATACTGCAGATGCCAACCGATACACAGACTCGGAGGCACTCTATAAAAGATGTGGCAAGAGCGGAGTTCTCTTACCAAAAATAAGTCTTGGTTTCTGGCATAACTTCGGAGGAGTAGATCCTTACGAGCGCAGCAGGGCCATTACTCATTATGCTTTCGATCATGGCATTACCCATTTCGACCTGGCCAACAACTATGGACCTCCTTATGGTAGTGCCGAAGAAACGATGGGCAGACTCATGCAAGATGATTTCCGTCCATATCGTGATGAACTTTTCATTGCCACCAAGGCCGGATATGATATGTGGGAAGGTCCTTATGGCAACTGGGGGTCGCGCAAGTATCTGATGGCAAGCCTTGACCAAAGTCTCAAGCGCATGAACCTCGACTATGTAGATCTTTTCTACAGTCATCGCTACGACCCTAACACACCGCTCGAAGAAACACTTCAGGCGATGGTAGATATCGTGAAGCAAGGCAAGGCGCTCTATCTCGGCATCAGCCGATGGCCACTGGAAGCCCTGAAGTTCGCTGACAAATATCTCAAGGAGCGCGACTGTCCACTGCTCATCTTCCAGGACAGACTCAACATGCTCGACCGTGCACCACAGGAGAATGGAACCCTCGACTATTGCCACGAGAATGGCATCGGTTTCATCTCCTTCTCACCTTTAGCACAAGGTCTCCTCACCGACCGCTATCTCAACGGAATCCCATCGGATAGCCGTATGGCAAAGGAACATTTCCTCAAGCACAGTGCCTTGACACCGGAGTTGATGGAGCAGTTGAAGCAATGGAATGCCGAAGCAGGCGAACGTGGAGAAACACTCGCAGAAATGGCTCTCGCCTGGATTCTCCAGCAGAAAGGCGTTACCAGCGTATTGGTAGGTGCCAGCTCAACAGCCCAGCTGGAAAAGAACATGAAGTGTGTTCATGCCAAGGCTTTTTAATCCAGCGTATAGGCACCATCCGAAAGAAGCACCCCGATGGTTCACAGGCATTTCCCGACTCTCGTTCAGCATGTATCTGATGCATATGTTCTTCCTGGCTCCTATAAAACTTATTTTCCTACCATTAGCGCAAATTATTCGCGGATAATCTGCGCTAATGGTAGGAAAAAAGCACGTTAGCGCAGATTATCTGCATACTATACCTATATAATTATCCGAGTATTGCAGATACGGAATATAATGGATAATTGACAAGCCAATCCTGCTCCCTGTAAGGTGACATGGATAGGCGCATACCTTTCAATCCCTGATTGCGCTCCACAAACACCCTCAGACTCTTAGCCTGCAAATTCTCCTCAGCCTTTACTTCTATCGGAATGATTTTTTCCTCATCCTGCACCAGGAAATCTATTTCACCACGTGAATTTTCAGCCGACCAATAATAGATAGACAGGGAAGATTTCTCCTTAAGCTGCTGCAGGACATACTGTTCTGTCAGCGCCCCCTTAAAATCAGAAAACAACACATTTCCTTCCAGCAAGCTTTGGACAGGAATATTGCTCATGGCCCCCATTAGTCCCACATCAGACAGGAATAACTTGAAAGCAGAAAAATCCTCGTATGCAGCCAAAGGCAACAGGGCTTTCTTGCAGCGGTTTACCTTATAGATCAACCCTGCATCTTTCAGCCATTCGATGGCGAGTTCAAAATCCTTTGCTCTGGCTCCTTCCTTCACGGCACCATAGATGAATTTCTTGTTTTCCTTAGCGAGTTGGGATGGAATGGATTTCCATACCATTCGGATACGTGGAACTTCTATAGCCGGGGCATGTTTGGAAAAATCACGCTCATACGCTTCAAGGATTCCTTTTTGAATGCTTCTGACTTTAAACAGATTCCTCTCACTGGCAAAAGCCTGGACTACAGCCGGCATTCCCCCTACCAGATAATACTGTCGCAGGCATTCCTCGAATTTATTCCGGAACATGGTTATCATATTCCAATCCTTTGACATGAGCAGTTCCACCATACGGCTTTCACCGATTGCATCCAGGAATTCAAAGAAAGTAAGAGGATATAAATGCATGAAATCAACTTTACCTACAGGAAAAGAGTCATTCTGATGCATTGCTATTCCGAGCAATGAACCTGCAGCTACGACATGATATTGAGGTGCTTTTTCTGCAAAATACTTTAATGCAGTGATACCCCTGGGCGCTTCTTGTATCTCATCAAGGATAATAAGCGTATCTTCGTCTATAGAAACTCCTGTACTCCATTGTATACTATTAATAATGCGGGGGATATCAAAGTCATGAGCAAAAACTTCCCGGAGCATTTCATTGTCTTCGAAGTTTACATACGCACTACGTGTATAGGCCTCTTTGGCAAATTCCTGCATCAGCCAGGTTTTGCCAACTTGGCGGGCTCCAAGCATGATCAACGGCTT
>ERZ869991.62-NODE-62-length-29411-cov-5.505079_pt1 | contig 29411 bp, 23 predicted proteins | sample MGYA00520862_ERZ869991 | MGnify/ENA primary metagenome ERZ869991 (study PRJEB32232, sample SAMN07284978) | human gut metagenome | biome: human-associated habitat; material: feces | host: Homo sapiens | place: Tanzania | collected 2014-08-11 ...
AAGATGAAGATGAAGACGAAGAGTAATAATAGTTTACATTCACTCTACCTGTTATACCATAAGCAAGATAAGGACCAGCTTTCAGCGTCAGGTTCCAATCTGTGCTGAGGTTCAGGCGATAAGCAGCCAATATAGGAATCTGTACATATATGGGGTAAAATGTTTCTTCGTATTTGCGTATCTCGTAGGTGTCATAATAATAATTATAATACGATTCTTCGTTCTCCCACTTCGTCCCCTTCAGAGCGATTTCGAGAGAAGGCATAAGAGAGAAATTGGTAGACAGAGGTTTTTCGATGCCGACACCGATTTTTCCTACAAGTTTTCCCTTCATGTCGCCATCACCATCGCTGCTACACATAGCCATACCACCACCAAGTTTTACATTCCAAGTGATTTGTGCAGATGCCGTAAGTCCAACTGCCAACGCAATTGCCGTCGTAAGTAGTTTCTTCATAATCGTAGTTTTTATGTTTATAAAGTTAATTAAAGCCTATTTGATTTTTATGCTGTTGCCCTTTCTCAGGTCTTGCTCGTTTATGCCGCCTGATATATGAAATATCATGCCACGGTTGTCGCGGAAGGCATTCTTGCCGACCAACCTTATGCTGGAGGGGATTGTAACGACAACAAGGCTGCGGAATTCGGCGAATGCAAACTTCTCTATTGTCTTTATTCCTTCCTGTATCGTAAGCATCTTTGCCGAATAGTTGTTGCCGTTGATATGGGTGTCGATATCGGTTACAGGATAGCTGTTGCCGTCGTAAACGACCTGCGACGGTACGGTTACGTTCAAGGCGTCCTCGTTCCATCCCGTTATCGTTACATATCCTTTATGTGCCTTGCATTTGAACATTACGCCGTCATAGGAATACTTAAACGACTTGTTTAACGCCTTCGGGGGAGTCATTGCCTCTGATGAGCTGCCAAAAGCCGCCGGCACAGCGGGGGCAACAAGCGCCGAAGGCTCCGTGCTCTTTATTTGCTGCGGTTCGGCAGCCGTCTGCTCCGCTTCACGGCTCTGCTCTTCAAGTTTCATCTGCGCATAATGACTGCCCTTTTGTTTCTTTGACTTCGAGGCTTTTTCTTTCTTTTCCGCCTTCGGCTTACTCTTTTTATTGTCGTTTTTCTTTTTAAATACCGACAAAGCTCCAAGCACGTTTTTCTTTTTCTTCTTATTCTTTGTATCCGTCTTTTCGGCTTTCTGCTCTACAGTTGCATCGGCTATAAGATTTGCCGAAACGATGCCCGGTGCATATTCATTAAGTTTTATAGTCCCCTCATATACGGTATAGCCCTCTGCGGCAACGATATAACTATGTTCACCCACGGGGAGCTGTAGTTCCAGAGAGCCGTTGCTCTTGTAGGGTTTTGAATCCACAAGCACCATGGCATTTGCCGGAGAATAATTGATTACCATCTTCTGAAACTTCGTCTCACCCGGTTGCTCCTGTTGCTGTACTGACGCCACAGAAGCTACTGGAGCATCGGGGATTTCTATCACCATCTCGTAAACTCTGTTACTTTCAAGTCCGTTAATCTTATAGTTCTGGAAAAGTACTCTTACAGGCAAGTGGTTTTTAAGATGTATCTTCATATTGCGCGAGCCTTTACACATATACACCCATTTCTCCACTCCACGGTTAACGATACTGCCAATCTTGTTTCCCTCAATGCGCTCGATATTGTCGACTACCTGTATTTTCACCAACGCACACAAGGCTCCGTTAAGGTCTTTACGCCGGTCGCTGCTCGGTATATGGTCGTTTGTCAACGTGAAGCTCTTTACCTTTGCAGCCTTCTGCGCATCTGCACAAAGGGGGAAGAGAAAAGAGATAAACATTATATATATTATTATCCGTTTCATCATTTATGCTTAATTTGCTGTAGGGATATTAAAGTCCATTATGTTTATGATTTCATCTTTCGACAACGAACGGGAACCGACACGCGTTGGCTGCCATGTACGGTAATGGATTATCGGGTCTTCTCCGTCGCGGAATTCCCATACAAGCAACAGATAGCCGTCGTCCTCATAGTTGCTCGACTTCCAGTGCTGATGGAGCGTAACGCCATAGTAATTGGGATTGGCGGGATGCCTTACCACTTCTACATCACTGAATGTTACCTTTATATATTTATTGCTCTTGAAATTGGCTGCCAGACCCTTCATATACTGAGGCTTGCTCTGCACCTTATATACAATCTGACTGCGCCACGACTGCATGTCGCTCGTATGCTGCCGTGTCATAGGCACAGTTCCGGTAATTATAATGGCATCGTCGCTGAATATACGGTTTATTGCATTCAGGTCTTTCTCATCATAGAAGCTGCGGTAGTTTTCAACGAAACTCAATATCGTCGTACGGCGTTCCAAATCAGTAACGCTCAATCCCTGATCCATGATGCGTCCATATACGGCATCGCTTGCAGCCATCGCCACACTTGCTATCTGTCCGCTTCGTGTAAGGCGTATTGTCAGGGCACGCTCCGGTTCATCGCTATACCCCTCTTGCATGGGGTTGACCTTTGTATATATGTTTCTTACCACATATCCTTCGGCTGAGGTAAGGCAACGCTCCACGATTTCCGTTTCTTCACACAGAAAATGAAGGTTTCTCCAAAGAGCCTGTAATGAATGTTTGCCGCTGAGAACCATATCCACATTCTCGAGACGCAAGTCTCGTTCCTGAGCACATGCACGGTTTATCTCGCTCAGCAGGCCTGAGATTCCTGTTTCCATCCTTGCCTTAGCCGTCTGGTCTTGTATGCCGTCTACTATTGTCAGCTTTACATCTTGTGCCGTCGTCGACAGCATTGTTGCTATAAATGCGATAAATACCAATAATCTTTTCATATCCATATCCGATAGTTATTGTCTACTTTCTTATATACCATATTACGGCAGTCATGTTTGCCGGATAGTTATCCAAGGCATCGTCTGCTCCATTTACGAGGTTTATCCTCCTCCCCGAACTGTTGACGGGCGACAGCAGGGTGATGACCTGCTGGCTCTGGATGTCGAAAAGGATCAGGTCTAACGAACTGTAGTCTTCTACGTCCTTCAGTTTTCCGAACTGCAGGATTTGTCCCTGACTCTGGAGTGACTTCAGCAACCTGTATACATCCTGGAACATCTTTGTCTGAACAATGTTCTGCACGAAAGCCTCGGGCACGAATTTCCTTGCAGGCAGAGTATTTATAGGTTGCGACTGTACTCGGATATCATCCATCTGCTGTCGAGGGGCATTGTCATTCCCCTGGGTCAAGGCGGCAGCCTCATCTTTTCTGATGTAAGCAAAGAACTGCACGTATGTTCCTCTGTCCACCTTTATATATTTTGTAAAAGGCATGATGCTCTCTACTGATATTTTCTCGGCGTCGCTTCTGTTTACATTTATGTCGAGAAGCATTCGCTTCGTGGCATTCACCTTGGCAGAATCTGCATTCTCATGGGCAAAGCGGTCCCAATAATAGATGTCGCTCTGACTCTTTATCTCGTTGATGCGCTGCAACAGTTGCGACTTGTTTTCTTGTGCATGGCATGACAATACGGAAACAAGTGCAAGGAAGATGGCTGCATTTATTCTTCTCATGGCAGTTTGAATTTTGCGTTCGACTTTCTCTTTGGGGTTATTCCGAAGAGTTTTGACTTTTCTATTGGAGGTATATACAGATATACATCGGCATGAACCGTGGGCGAATCTGCTGTCAACTGGTCCATGGGAATGGTTACACTTATCATGTGGTTATACCCTTTCGACAGATTACTGGCAAAGAGTACTCCCCTCACCTTATTGCCATTCACTCCATTGCATGCAAAATAGAATTCACATCCGTTCTGACGGCAAACTGCCTTCAGTCGGCTCAACGGAAGGGTTACCGTCTTGCGGTGATAATTGCTCAGATGAAAATCCAAGACCATGTTTATATCTGGCACCGAAGTGTCGTTGCATTCCAAAAGGTTGGCAAAAGTCTCAGCCGGATAATCCTTCGACCTCACTACTACGGGCTGCACGGATTCCAATGCAAGGCGTGTTGGGTTGCCGTTGACTATAGTGTCTGTAAATTCACGGACTGTGGTGAGACTATAATACACATTCTGGTTCAGAGCATCTATCAGATAGGATTTACCTTGTTTGACGAACAAGCCTTCTGTGCCATATATACACAAATCGCTCTCTTCAACGACCGGCGGCGACGGTCGGCGGATTTCCGGGGCAGAGGCTGTCAGCTCATCTATAAATGTCTGTTCCATGCTGCGACGGGTATCATTATTCAGCAACTCATATTCTATGGGAATACCTACTGTTGCAACATCCTTCCCATTTCTTGTCCACGAAACAATATACATTTTGTCTTCCCGGTTTTCTATCGAACAGTCGTATTGATCGAATGTTCCTTTCAGAAGGGTTGACCAGCTACCGGTTCTGAAAATCACCCTCGACAGATACAGTTGATTGGGGGTAATCTTATATTTCCAGTTGAGCAAAGCATATTCAAGGAAGTCATATACCGGCGACGGCTGCAAGAAACGCATAAAATCGGCAAACAGGGGGATACCGACATGCTCCACATATCCCATGGAATTTGTACGAAGGGTTATCCTGTTTCCGTCTCGGCATGTCATGCAATATGCGGTATCGGGCATCAGGGAATCTGCCGGAATATGTAGATCTAACATTTCGACAGCTTTCCTTAGCCTTTCCGACTTGTATCTCTGTGCATTGCCATTACCGCAAAATGCTACCGACAACAATATTACTGCAATGAATCGTGAATATATGTTCATTATTGTGCTGATACTTTTAGTTTCATTCCTTGCTTAATGGTCATCGTCGTAAGGTTGTTCCACTTCACGACATCACGCACTGTTATGCCATAACGGCGGGCTATATCGGTAATAGTCTCTCCGCTGGCTACGGTATGGTATGTGGCGTATTGTCCGCTACTTTGCTGAGATGACTGCGGAGAAACTGCGGATGGAGTATTATAGGAGATGCTTGGAGTATTGTATTTAAATCTCCATATCTGATATTGTCCGTCTTTTCCGCCACGGTCGCTCGTAAAGTATATATTACCGTCGTTTGCCCAATACGGTTCACCGTCATACGATTTGTTCATCGTTATCTGTGTAAGATTATTTCCGTTGCGGTCTATTATATAAAGGTCGTTGTCTCCTTTTTCCGGTTTCTTACACTGGAAGACTATTTTCGCTCCATCTGGACTGAAACAGGGACGCCACACGATTCCCATACTGGCATCGGTTAGCTGTGTGAGATTGCTGCCGTCTGAATTAATCGTACATATAGATGTATTATACCCGTCGTTGGAATATTTCACGAACACTATACTACGCCCGTCTGGCGAAAATGCCGGAGTGCGCCCCAATCCGAGTTGGGTGGTTTCGTTTGTCTGCATGTTCTTTATCCATATCTCGGTGTTTTTCACGTCTGCCGTCCTCAGTCGCTTCTCATATACTATTTTCTTCCCGTCACGACTTATCGACGGATATTGCTCATGATAGTCGGGAGTGTTCGTTACTTGGGTCAAGGCTCCGCCTTGCAACGCATTGACGATATAGATGTCGCTGACGCTTGTTCCTTCCGGTCTGCCGTCGAATGCTACCATATTGGTCGCTGCACTATATGAGGGGGTCGTGTTACGACTTCGTCCTCCCGTTATCTGGCTCATCGACATGCCTGTAGGACTGTCCTTGCGGTATATGTTGTAGAAGCCAGTGTTATCATGCACGACAAAGAACAGATTGCGCCCATTGTCGCCACCAAAAGGGAAATCACATTTATAGGTTGTCTCATGAACTTTTGTCAATGCCGTAAGATTCTCACCTGGAGAGTAGACTACATGCGTTGTAACTACAGGCTCGACTACTGTTACCTTGGTAGCACAACTCATCATCAACAACGAAGACAATACTGCCATTGATACTAATAACGGTTGGTTTCTTTTCATACTATCTGATTTTTATTTGAGGGTTTTATATTTCCCGATATCACGCTTTTTAGTTTTTATATTGGTAAATATATAATGGATTATATACCGGCATAAAAAAAAGCGTGGAACTTCATGTTGTCCGTTCCACGAGTCGAGGCTCTTGCACTGCCTATCAAAGTCGAACAGACAACGTCAGAGCCCACGCCGATTCGGTATATATTGCTTGTCAATATGGTTACAGTAAGGATACAATATGTCCCGAAAGGGTACAACATATCCTTACCTTAACCATATTGACTGTGAATAAACCACACCCGGGACATCTACCGTCATCTCAGCTCAAGACTTTGATTTTGAATTTGCAAGATTCGACTCGTCATGAACAGAGCGTTATGAGTAAACGCCTTCAATATGTCTGCACTCTCTTCCCACCCATTGCCCGCTGTTACTGATTTATCTTTTCCGACTCACCAGTTTAGCTCGGCGTTGGCTCGTCCAGTTTAGTTCTTGAATATTATTCAAAATTCTGTACTTGGACTTGAGAGTCATTTGCAAATGTAGTGTATATTTTCTTTTCTACAAAATGTTTTGTTCTTTTTTTTATTTGTTATGCAAACATTTTTGTCTTTATTTGATTTACACTATATCTTATACATATTATAATATATATAACTGCCATACGATGTTGCCACTATTGCCTCTATAACTTGCTGTTATAATTCAAGTTTCGGATTTATAATCTTCCCCTCCCCCTCCGGGGGCGGAGCAGTTACCTTTAAAATTCATCTGGTTCTTCCGATATTTGGAGTGACAGTATTTCTTGCCATTGTTGTTTATGTTTAAGTGGACTATGTTTTTTATGTTTATCGCCTGATGTCGTTTTGCAAGAGGAACGAAGTGGCTCTTTGTATTAAGGATGATGTGGACGGAAGAGAGCTTGCTCTCTAAAGGACACATCATTCTTAATACAATAAGCCGAAGGCTTGCAAAACGGCATCGGGGGTTTTGTATGTTTTCGTCTAAAAAATAGTAAAAAAGATAACTTCCGATAATAAATTTTATCACTCCATATTCCTGATGAATCAGAATTATAATATTCCAAACACCAACTTCATTCAGTTTTCAACGTAACCACCCCTCTCCTCACGGGGAGTGGGAAGCCGTCTTAAAGGTGGCGCGGGGAGGACTTACTTCGTCATCAGATATTCTGCAAAGATTCTGGCGGCACTCTCCACCTTTGCTGCACATGGACGCTTCTTGTAATATTCTGCCGTTCGCGCAGAAGCGACATAGCTTGAAGCGGCTTTCTCGTTGCCGTTGATGCCAAGTATCTCGGCGCAAATCAACGAACCGTTCTGGGCTTTTGACTTGGCGAGCAATTCCTGTACTACCTTGTAGCATGCCGACTTGCCTTCGCGGTCGCTGCCTTCGGTCTGACCGCAGTCGAGTCCTACCAAAACGACGATGCCCGAAACGGCACCGCACATCATACGCAGACGTCCTACTCCACCGCCAAAGCCGGCTCCTACACGCTTTGCCATTTCGTCGGTCATACCATAGAGATCGGCAAAGGCTGCCACTACCGACTGGCAACAGCCGTAGCCATGCATAAAGTTTTCTACTGCCCGCTCTACCCGAGCTTCCAGCTCTGCCGGGAGTTTCTTATCCTCTTCCATATAATTTTCTGTCTTTTTATTATAAGAATATCCCTCTCCAATTTTCCTCTCAAATGAATGAAAAGGAAAATTGAAGAGGGCTAAATGTTTTCTGTTTATATTGTTACAGTCTTGACGATACCGCCCTAACGAGGAAATCGAAGTTCTGCTGCACTATCTCGTTGCCGCGCTCCAGTCCCTTCGAAGAGTTTATCGTGGCATCGGGAAGGAAATGCTGGCTTATCAGACACGACTGAACCTCTGGACTAATGGAAAGGACGAAGTTCAATGCCTGGTTTCTCGACCATTTCTCGTTGTAATACGGGTTGCGCTCGTCTTTCACGCAGAGTGCACCGTCGGGGAATATCTGCAAATCCTCTGTGCTCTTCTCCGGCACGTAAAGTACGATATGCTCCTGGTCGGCTGGCAACTGGAAGTTTTTCTCCACATCCTCATCGGCTGGCAGATGTTTCAACAGGAATGCCTTCAGCTCTGCTGCATCGGCGAAATAGAACAGGCGGGTATCTTTCGACTCCTTTATCATGTCGTCGTATGCCTTCTGGAGATTCTTGTGTCCTTCGTAGTCTTCTGCCATCTCGTCGAACATCTTCAGGTCGTCGCCAAATGAGCTTCCGCCGTTAAGATGCCATGCTCCGTCGTATTCTACAAATGACGCCACGATGCCATTACGCTGATAACACTCGTCTTGCGGATGGTTCAGTTCGTCTGCCGTTACGGTAAATGTCTCGCCTGTGATATCCCGGAACGTCATGCTGCGATTGTCATCCGTGCTCTCTATCTTATACATTCTGTAGTCCATCTGGCGCTGGTTCTCCACCTTCTGGGCAGCCTCATCATTGCCGTTGGCACGGAGTATTGCCGCCATCCACTCTTGTGGTTTCAGTCTTAGCGGACCGATATTTCCGGTATAGGCGAGAAGGCACTCTACCTGATAAAATGCGGCATCCAGCGGACAATGTACGGCTTCTGCCATCTGGCGGGCACGGTCGTAGATGAAGTCTATAGCTCGTGGGATATATGTGAGATAGCAACTGAAATACAACCATTTCAGGGCATCGCGCTGCTTATAGAAATCGCCGATAAACTGCGGGTTCTGGAAATAGTCCTTCAGATTTTCGTTTACCGGCACCGTTTCGTAATGTTTCTCCAATACATTATATGCTGCTATGGCGAGACGCTCCAGTATCGGGTTCTCCGGATTACCAATCTTGCCATGGTGCACCTCAAGCATCATGTACCAAACGATGAACTTTACATCCTCGATATTTGGCTCGTCATCAAAATAATTCTCCTCGTCAATATCATAGAACGGAAGTTGTCTGCCATACATCTCCTTCACTTTCGAAGTGAAACCGTGCCATATTCCGGCACCGGCGATTACATCCTCGAAATACATTGTTATGTTTAGTGCTATCTGGCGAATCCCGTTTACCGGAATATCATCTACTTTCTCTTTTGCCATCGCCGTGGCAACCTCTGTCGCTATACGGGCATATTCTGTATCTGTAGCAGACTGCATCCCTTTGGGATGACAGTTTTTTACCGCCATCTGCGGTATTAGTGTCATTTTCATATTTCTGTATTATATTTTTTTAGTTTAATTGTCCTCGATAAATCGTTTCACTTTCTTCAGCTTTATTCCATAGTTAAAACTCTGGGTCGTTGAAACACCGGCAAAGTTTACGGCTACAATCTTGCCGTATTCATTGAGTACCGGACTGCCGCTTGAACCCGGCAGGGCTGGAATGGTATACATTATCTTATTGCCGTCGGATGTCTGCGAGATGTTTCCGCTCGTTATCTGTGCCTTTATGCCCTGCGAAGTGTTCGACAAGCTGAAGCCGGCATTGAAACCAATCATATACAGTTTGTCGTCCACCTTGATGTCGCTGTCGTCATCGGCAAACTCAAGTACCGCAGCCGTGTCGGGTGTTTTCTTGTTCTTCAGCTGAAGCATGGCAAGGTCTACATCCTGGTCTTTCGACACAGCGGTAACGACACACGGCGAGAGGTCGGTAAGCTTCGTAACAAAAGTGTTGTTGTAAGCCACGCTGACATCATACACCGGTTCTATCTTTATATCGCTCACGTCGATATTGTCTATCTTGTTCCAAGTCTCCACGGCATTGTTGTATTGCACACTGAGTTGTTGCTGCTCCTCACTGATTTCGTTGAGCTTGTCTTCATCTGTCGCCACATCGCCCCAATAGTCATAACTGTAGCAGTCTGACTTCTCGCTCTCCAGTTCGTCGTAGCGAGCCGACATCTGGCGCATCTGCTCCTGTATCATCTGTTTCAGCGAACTGAAAACATTCTCCACGGAATGTTTGGCATCTGTGAAATCTATCGACGGCGTGGCTACATGGCGATTGGTCAGTATCTTGCCGTCTTTGGAAATAATGAATCCCGTTCCGGTGAGCATCGCCTTGTTCTTCTGTATCTCGCTCTCGTCGAAGGTGAAATTCTCCATCTCGCCGTCGTTGTCGAAACCGGTGAAATACCACTCGGCACCCGTTGGCAGCGTTATCTTGTAATAGTATTGGTTTACTATCATCACCACTCCCGGTCCGTTCTCCTCGAGAATCTTGTCGGGACTCTTCTTGCAACCGGCGAAGCTCAACACGGCGAGCACGACCGTCAACAGTCGCAATATATGCTTTCTGCAATACATCGTATTAAATTTATAGTTTTCTTCCATGACGAAAAGAGCATTAGTTTATACTGCATCTGCGAAATATCTAAACAACATTACGCACAAACTCCATGCAAATGTATTAAAATTAATACAAACGGCAAAAATATTACACTTACATTTTATTAGAAAGCATCCTACATTATGGTCATCGAAGGATTAAGCGCATAAAAATATATAAGGGCAAGAGCTGCTGTCACAGCAACCCTTGCCCGGTCTAATTTATGATTTATTCAACAGAAGTGCACTTCCGCATTCATTTCAGCTTCGTGTAGCCATACACGGAGCGGTTTCCCAGCTGCTCCTCGATACGGATCAGCTGGTTGTATTTCGCCATACGGTCGGTGCGGCTCATCGAACCGGTCTTTATCTGACCGGAGTTCGTCGCTACAGCGATGTCGGCGATTGTCGTGTCCTCGGTCTCACCGGAGCGGTGGGAGGTTACTGTGGTATAACCATGACGGTGTGCCATTTCGATGGCATCAAGTGTCTCGGTGAGAGAACCAATCTGGTTCACCTTAATCAAAATAGAGTTTGCTGCACCCATCTTGATTCCCTTCTCCAGAAACTTCACGTTGGTAACAAAGAGGTCGTCGCCCACAAGCTGGCAACGGTCGCCGATAGCTGCGGTCAGCCTCACCCAGTTGTCCCAATCGTTCTCGTCGAGTCCGTCCTCGATGGAGTCGATAGGATATTTCGTTATCAGTTCTTCGAGATACTTTATCTGCTCTTCGGCAGTGAGTTTCTTGCCGTTAGGATCTTTCTTCTTGCCATCCTTCAGTTGGCGATAGTCATAGAACCACTCACCGTTTTCGCATACGGCGAACTCGCTTGCTGCGCAGTCCATGGCAATCTTCACGTCCTTACCAGGCTCGTAGCCGGCATCCTTTATTGCCTGGCAGATGCTGTCGAGAGCATCCTCAATGCCGTCGAGTGCCGGAGCAAATCCGCCTTCATCGCCTACGGCAGTAGACAGTCCGCGCTTCTTCAGCAGTTTTGCCAATGCGTGGAACACCTCGGCTCCCATTCGTATTGCCTCTTTCTCAGAAGGAGCACCCACCGGACGAATCATAAACTCCTGGAATGCTATTGGAGCATCTGAGTGAGCACCGCCGTTGATAATGTTCATCATCGGAACAGGGAGCACGTATGTGTTGCTGCCGCCGATATAACGGTAGAGCGGAATATGCAGATATGCTGCTGCGGCATGTGCCACGGCGAGCGATACGCCAAGGATGGCATTTGCGCCGAGGTTCGACTTTGTCTTTGTTCCGTCGAGTTCAAGCATACGGCAGTCGATGTCGCGCTGCTCCAATACAGACATGCCCTTGATTGCCGGAGCGATGATATTGTTCACGTTGTCCACAGCCTTGAGCACTCCCTTGCCCAAGTAGCGGTTCTTGTCGCCGTCGCGCAGCTCCAAAGCCTCATTTTCGCCAGTTGAAGCTCCCGATGGTACGGAAGCTCTGCCCATAACACCAGACTTCAGCGTTACTTCTACCTCTACTGTTGGATTGCCTCTCGAATCCAAGATTTCTCTTGCATGTACGTTTTCGATAATCATAATTTATATTATTAAGTTTTAGAAATTTTCCGCTGCAAAATTACGGAATTAAAGGTCGCCACACAAATCAAGGGCATCACAATTTTTCGGTAGATTGAATGGAAAGTTTTAGGAACAGAATCCTAAAACTTGGTAAAAACAGAAAGTTTTAGGAATGTAATCCTAAAACTTTTCCTATTCTACATCCTTATATCCTCTACACTTGAACCGTCCTCAAAGCGGTTCAAGTCAACATATTCTCCTATTCCGTGCAAATGTCCACGTTCCGAATACTGCCAGATATTATGCGCGCCGTTGCCCTTTACTCTTGGCTTCCGCCTGTAATTGGCAATAAAAAGGTAATAGCGGTTAAAGGCATGTCCTAACTCTTTATTGTAGAAATGCTCATTACTGTATATTATAGGATACTTGCCATAATGGCGTTTCACGAGTTCTGCAAATACCCTTACACTGTCTTGCAACTCTCTGCCTTTCCATCTGCCCCTAATTCCGAGTTCCTCCACATCCAACACCGGCACAAGATCCTGCTCGCTCTTCTTCACCGTCTCACGGAAATGTTCAAACTGAGCCGTTGCCGATGCCCTTGACGTAAAGAAATGGTAAGAGCCTACCATAAGCCCAGCCTCTCTTGCCTGTCTTATATTCCTATGATACAACGGGTCTACATATCCTTTCCCTTCAGTAGCCTTTATGAACACGAACTTTATCCGTTCGTCCTTTGCCACCTCTTTCCATCGTATCACCCCATTATTCTTCGACACGTCGATTCCGTCATAATCCCCATCAGAATAAGGTTTCCCCTTCAGTCTATCTCTAAAAACGTACGACACAGTATGTCGTGCCCTCCCCATCAGCCTCCTCAACATCTTCGGTTTCACGACATACAGAATGCCGACAACCAAAACCAACGACAACAATAAAGTGCCAATGGATATAGAGATATATTTTTGGAAATTCTTCATAAGAGTATTTTTGTTTTGGTGCAATTAACTATATTATTCAGTAGCAATACTAATCTTTAAATACAATCCAATTTGTCTGATATATAGAGCCATAAGTCTGAGGATGTATTTCATGAACCGTACCAACAGAATCACGATACCAAGAATAGTTCCAACCTCCGCCCATATCTAAATACAGCGCATTTTTCACTTTCAGCCTCATCAACAACTCAACGAACTCACTGTAAGCTAAGCTACTCTTAGACTCAATAACGCACAACCTGCCATTCAATTCACACAATACTCGATAGATATTTTTCGGCTTATCCTTTCTAAATCGAGGTAAAGCTTGTCCATTATATACCACCATATTCTGTCCGAAACCCATTCCTCCATACTTTTCTGCCTCTTTCAGTTCCTTTGCATAATCCTTATACAGGAATTTCCATTTGCCATTATACCACACAAAAGCACCGGTATTCGTCTTTGCTTTATACCCCTTGTAATATACTCCACCCGACACATGATTCCCTGCTATATTCTGGTGAACAAAGCTATCAAGACATTCTCCTGTAAATGCAGCTTCTGCACAAAAGACTATTGTTGTATCATCTACAGATGGTCTTTCACCACATACCAAATCCACTTTTTTACAAGTCGGTAAAAATATCACTAAATCATTTGTATCTTGTCGACAGACAAAAGATTCTCTTTCTGTACTTCTTTCAGTCGTTGCATGACAAGTTTGTTTATTTTTCTTTTCTAACGAACAAGAAGACATTCCAATACAGCCAATAAATAGCACCAATATTAAAAACACACTATTCTTCATCTTCCGAATTAAAGTTACTGTCAGCGAATCCGTCATCAAACCCAGCCTCATATCCCTCTTCATATCCAAGTTCATATTCTTCTCTTTTCTTCCCTTTATACCGACACCAGTCATCATACGAGTCCATACGCACATTCTCCTGTCCGTCGTTATATCCGTCTTCCATACCATTCTCATATCCCTCATCATAATAAGGATTGACTCTAACCTCACTTCCAATCTGCCGATTGTGAATATTGTCGGCATTTATTGAATTCACCCGAAGACTGTCAAGAGATATATCCGATATTTCGGACGGAGTTGATACTACCGTAGTCCGTGTCTCTTTCGGCACATCTGTAACAGAAGACTTAGGAGAATTATTTGGAGAACACGAAATCAATAAGAGACAAGGAAAGAACAAGAAAATGTTACTATGCATATATCCAATATTTACTCACATATTTTACAAGCCCTACGCCCCATCTCCTTAGCCTCTTTTACCGTGACTTTATCTATGCTACCTGAGCAACGATTCAATCCACGGCAATCATCAGTCTTATGGTATACAGAAGAGGAAGGCCCCGTGCAAATATATACATATTCTAACGAACATGAAAGGCACAGCACAGAAAACATGCAAATAATAAAATTCAAGATGTGCTTATTCTTCATTTTATGCAAAGAATTATTTTTCGACTTTAAATTACAATAAGTATTCAACAACATGCAAGCCCCCTATTACCATCATCAAAATACCAATCAGCGATAAGCCGACAATAATATAATGGTCTACAGTTTGTGAATTATTTAGCCTCAACCATGTAGGAATATGTTTCCAAAGAAGATAGCCTAATACTATTTGAAATATTGAATGTATCATATTCTTTCTAATCTATTGCTGTCAACAAAATCAAAATTGCACAAAGATACAATATATAGAACCAACGCAGATATTTATTTTAAATATGGCTTTATTACATCTATACTCCAGGCATAATTAAGATTGGCTTGAGAACCATCTGCAAATGATCCAGAAGTTATCCCCACGACTTCTCCATATTCATTTATCAAAGCTCCGCCACTACTTCCATGGTCAATCAAAGCACTAATCTGCATAAGATTCTTGCCACGCCATTGTGATACTTCCCCCGAAGAAAAAGTATTCTCAAGCCCCTGTGGACTTCCTATAGCAAATACTTTATCACCTATTTGCGGTTGTTTATCAGCAATCGGTATAGAACATTCGTTATCATAGTCTACACGAAAAAGAATAAAATCCTCTTGTTCATCACGTTGATAAATTTCCGAAACTTTATATGCCGTATTATCACCAGGCATTTTTATAGCCTCATCACCAATTGTTGTTCCTTTAAAAACATGATAGTTACTAACAGCAAGTCCATTGTCACCTATAAAAAAGCCAGAACCTTGATATACATTATTTCCATCTGTCGTAAAAACCATAAACACTGCTTGACTATATTTTTTGAATATCTGAGCACCATCCATTTTGCTACCACCTGAAGACATATTAGCTACAAGACCATCAGAAACATTTGCAGAACTTGGTCTACGTTCACGTCTATTCTGTCCAGATCTATGTGCACAAGACATTAAAAACAGACTCAAGATCAGAATAATATAAAATCTATTTTTCCGCATTTTCTATAATATTTTTAGGCATTATATGTATTACAAACCTCTGATTTTGAAGTTCATTCACTCCTCTTTCTCTCATAAGTGTAGCATCGAGTTTCTTAAACCGCTCGTTATCTTCACCACCAGTATAGCCAAAATTATATCGTCCATCACCACTACCAGCTATTTGTATTTCGCAATTTGCACCAAAATCAATATGGCAAACATCTTTCCAAAATTTCATAAGTGTTAAAGCACGCTCATAACTAAGACGATAATTCTGTTCAGTCTGCTTAACTGAATTTCGAGAAGCCTGTCCCTCTATTATCAAGAGGTACTGATTTGAAGAGTTCTTTTTAAGAAAATCACGTATCTCCAAACCTGCCTGTTCCAGCTTTTCCGTATCAGTCTGCAGATCAGACAAGCTTGATTTAAGTTCTGCAAAAAAACATTTTACATTCAGAACATATTTTTTGTATTCTTTCTTGTATGTATAATATTCGGATTTGTCAAGCTCACGAGTTGAAGCCTCAACTTTCTTTATTTCTGCAAGTTGTTGTTCTGTTGCCTCCATTCGTTTATGCAAAAGCACTATCACCAAGACAAAAAGAGTTAGCATGATAAAGAACAAGCTTGTCATCAAATCCGAGTAGCTAGTCCAAAAAAAAGATTCTTTTTTATTTTTCATACGCACTAACTATTACCATTTTCTTGTTTATTATTTCCTTTTTTTTGCTTAGATTTTACAGGAGTAGTACTATTCACCGGTTTCATACTAACCCTTACAGAATCCATTTTTAAAGTACTAGTATCTTTAACGTTGGAAACAACATTAGCAATAGTATCAATTGGAACAACTTCGGTCTTTTGTTCTATTGTACCTTCAGAAAACCATATATTATAAAGAGAATTACCCAAACAAGTCAATGCAACAATAATTGCAGAAAACAAAATTGTCCATCGCATCCATTTTGAGAATCCTCCAACATTATCAGTATTACCAGAAGGGCCAACTTGACTTGTTGAAGCAGAAACTTTCATCATCTTCTGGGCAGCTTTGTCCATTGTTGCAGCTACACTTGTTGCAAGCTTCGCATTTGAACTTTCCATTTTGCCTATAAGTATATCAAGTTTAGCAGGAATCTCGGATATATCAGACAAACGCTTCTGAAGCATTGGAATTTGGCCAAGTTCTGTTTCGAATTTTATATTCAAATCATTACTCAAGGCAACAAAGCTATCTCTCTCTTCTCTAATAATTTGCTTAAAGGCCTCCGCTTGTTCTATAAGAGTTTTATTCAGTTCTATAGTATTTGTACTTGCCGAATCCCTCAATGTAGCCAAAGCCTCCTGTAAGGCGATATCACAATCTGCCGTATCTTTTGCAATCTCACCTTTATGACGTTCAAAGAATTCTTTGATTTCCTCTAAAACATGCAGGCGATAAGACTCACGCTCAAACTGTGTAGTAAAAGTATGTATAGCATTAGTATAGCCATGAATATCGTTAAGATACTGATTGAATTGTTCTAACTTATCCGTACATTCTTTCAGTTCTTCCAACACCTTAACATTTGCTTTTGCCATTTTCATGACATCCATATCATGAACAGCTTTTATTATATCACCCTGTATTCTGTACGAATCATTCACATCACGCAAAGCTCCACGTAATTGTGTCGTATTATCCGCAAAAGTTTTATTAAAACTGTTCAAATTCTTCACAAGACGATTCAGTGCATCAGACGTATCTGAAGGCAACTCTGGTAACAACTTAGCTTGAAGCCAGGCAAGAAACGTATTCTTACCTGCTTCACCCTTTATCTTACGAGCCTTAAACAGAATGGAGCTGAGTGTTGTAAATATTATTCCACAAATACTTGCAAACATGGCCCATGCGACACCAGACAGGAGGTCATTGACACCTGTAGCAGCCATACCAAAATCCGATGAACCTGACGACAAGAGTGCTGTTATACTACCCGTAGACAATAAAGATGACAAACCAACAATAACTCCAGCCATTGTACCAGCTAAGCCACAATAAAGCGGTATAGGAGTAAGAGTATTAACATCATTCTCTACAGAATCACAATGACGGTCAACCGCATCTTTTAGCAACTGAAAATCAATTACAGACCCAGAATTATTACCAATATACTTGTTGATTGATGTCTTTATAGAAGTAAAAACATCATTACCTTCTCCGCTTATGCCTGAAACGAAATGCGTTGCCGGATTAAACTCAATTCCCCATGAATCGGGTTCATCAAAAATACTACTATATTCATTCATCCTTTTTATATTTCTGCTAAAGAAATAAGTTTGAAGGATGATAATAGCTATTACTATTATTGGAACTACTATAGATATCATATATTACCAAATCTTTATTTGAATTTTCTTTGTTACTTTCCAATAACCATCTTTTAATTCACATTTTCCTTCCTCAACGACCTTACAGTCTTTGGCTTCTGCAAGCTGACAAGAAGAGTGAACGACCTCAACAACATTTTTAAGTTGGTTGTTCTGTTGGATTTTCTTAATATTAATGATATTAAAATTACCAAGCGTCTGCGAAGTGAAATTAATTTTAAAAATACTGTTATCTTGCAAATTGGGGGTTGTCTGCACAAAAAACAAATCGTTCACAGCATTTACATAAACAAACCGAGTTGGATTTCCAATAGGTTTTCCACCACCTGTCGGTTCACCTGTAACTATATTTGATTTTTTTAGTTCATTTATTTGACGCTGTAATTCATCAAGTCTCAATTTAATCTCATAAAATCCAGCAGAGACATCCTTAGAGCTGTTCTTAGGCCGCACACTAAGACTATCTTTCATTTCTCTGATTTTACATTTAATTGTCTTAATGTCTTCAGATTTCGAGATAATATTTTTTATACTCTTCTCATCAAATAACTTTTTATTCAATATAGCCCACAGGAAAAGTGCTGTTATGGAGAAAAGTAAAGAAACTATAATAAAAATATGCCATATGCTACTTGGCTCCTTCAAATTATTTACTTGATTTTGAAGGTCGCTTATATTTTTATTCGTTTCGTTTTGCATATTAACGAGTCCGTCAATTTTTTCAGAGCAAGTTGTCAATACAGTATCTTGCTGCTTTATTTTCTCTCTAATAGAATCTGGTATTCCTACCATTTCTGTCTCTGGCTGAGTCTCCCCACTTGCATGTTCATGATCTTCACATGCAACAAATACAAATACCGACAACACTAATGTTGCCATTAAAAACGTTATTTTTTTCATTTTTGTATTCCGTTTGATTTACAATTAATATATAATTTCGTGGACAAAGCTTGCAAAACTCCTTTTATCGGATAGAAAGACAACGACTCTTCTACAACATTTCCAGCATCACCAGATTCTTTTTCAGACAAATTAAATCCTTTTTCCAAATAAGTATCCAAATCTTGCTCACAAACATCTCGAGCTATATCCAAAGATTCACGTGATATACCAAAATTATCTCCTAAGTTGAAAACTTTGGGAACATCATAAAAAGCGAACTTAAAGAATCTACTCACAGAAGTTTCAATATCTTTCAAATGGCTTTCAATGAACGAATACGTATCTGAATCCGATATAAATTCGCCATCTGATGTCTTTAAGGTTATTCGCTGAGGGTCATCATCTGCTGTAAATGGTAACAATCCACCCTTACATGTTGCCTCTTTCGGATTGTTATTTTTTTCCATTCCCAAGATTTCAAGTGGATGATTACATTTTTGCCCTGTAACGGTTTCAAAAATAACCTTTGTATAATCAGCCAACAACTTCGCATCAGAGGTTATAACACCTATTATTCTACTACCATTACCACTAAACGATACATGACGAGGTATACTAAGTTTTTTCACCTTTACAATCTGTGCAATATGATATATAATAGCAGTATAGAATAAGATAAAAACGATTTTAAACTTATCATCGTTTAACAACAAAGCGTTGAAATCTATCTTATTGACATTCAATCCGCTTGTAGCAGAATTATCCTTTAGAGAAAACAGAAATGATGCCATGTTTGACGGATGACCGTCATTTCTATTAAAGATAACTGTCAAATCATTGCATTCTGATTTTGTTTTCAACAAATCCAAAATTCCCTCTTTAAACCAATCGACAATACCATTGTTGGGATTTATACTAGAAAAAGAGTCTTCAAACAAAGAATTAGCGGCAAAGCGGAAAGAAGTAATATAGTCAACTGTACCTCCCGCAGAAAATGCCACATCTGTCGTTCCGCCACCGATATCAATATTTACCAGATTCGTTGCAGTGGCATATCTAGTAAAATAGTATTTTATCGGTGCTACCGATTCAGAAATATTTCTCGTCATACCTGAGAGAGAGAACAATTTTTCATAAGATTGATTCCAAATCATGCACAACTGGCCAAGACGAAGTTTTGACATGCTATTTGGATAGAACCATGTAATTTTTGTGGAAGCTAAATTTCCATTCATTGACAACACTTTATTACGAATCAGTAGCATAAGATTCTCAACATACAGTCTCATAGCCTCTTGTGCATTAGACTCATTACTCCATTTAATGTTAACCAAAGGGTCTGAGTTATATAGAAGTTGGTTTTTCTTATCATATGTCATACAGAAATTCAATAGTCCCAAGACTCGATTAGAATCATTCCAATTTATATTCTTTGCACAAGACATAGCAGTACGCGTAGGGAAAGAGAAATCATTTTCCCCTATTACCGATGGTATAAAATCAGCATTTATCACATCATTTTCTGCCTGTAAATCTCTCTGTAACCGTTTACCTTCGATTTCAACGAATGACGGAATAAAGAATTTACTCATAAAGCTATCAGACTCATCACACATGAATGGAACAGATACCTTATCCGTAGACCTTTTCATTTCTATATGAGTATTCGATGTTCCAAGGTCAACAGCAAACTCATATGTATCAACTCCTTGACTCTCTATAAATGACGGCACCAAGATTCCACTTCTACCATCTTCACGAGTAATTGCAATAAAATCGAAGTTAGACTTTAAAGTATATGCATCTGTTTTATAATCAAATACCCCACGTTGTCTATTACGACAATCCAACTCTACGTCTGATATCACATTGTTGTCTTTATAAAATAACAACTTTGCTTCATTCGAGAATGTACTGATATAAGCTATATTATAATATGCATCAGCGTCATTCTGAAATTTAATTCCAGGCATAACGAATCCAGCAAAACTAAATGCCACAATTCCTCCCTCATTAGCATTCACTGTAACATTTGGCTGTCGATTAATGTAATATAAACGAGTGTATTCAATATATTTTATTCTTGAATTACCAAGTATTGGTATTCGAAGTATCACTTTCACAGAACCTCCCGCAACCATTGTCATTTCAAAAGCTTTCTGTCCATCAGACATCGTAGACATTAGATTTTCAGGAGAGAAGAACTTAAAATATAATGGTTTTATAGGCAATAGATAAGACACAGGCTTGTCTGTTTTTTCTTGTAAATTTCCATTAAAGTAGTCTTTGGTATTTTGCATATGGTCTACCATAAACAGAGTATCTTCAAGGAAATCACCTATCGTAAGATATGGGAATTGAGATCCGTCAAATGGTAAAGTACGTGAAGCAAAATCAAGCTCATCAACTATACCAGCTTTATTTTTATTTCCCCATTTTCCATTGACATATTCCAAATCAGAATATTTATTACCTGCTTCTATTGGCAAAACAAGCGGTGCATTATTCTTGTTAACCTTATTTGAATTAATAGTAAATTCACTCTTTCGATTAGATATTCCGCCTTTCTTTTTCAACAATTGATAACCAAGTACCTCAACTTGATCCACAGCACCAAGAGACTGAACGTTTATTGCAGAGAAATCATTTATATTTGCACTCGATATTTGGTTAAGTTCTTGTTTCTGCCTCTGATTTGTCAAAGCACGGAATGTCAAATTCAAATAATCATCAATTTCTGGGAATAAAGTTGCAAATTCAGGTATTGTCTTTCTTAATACCCACCAAGCCTTTATATATTCAAAATCCCTTTTATACAGAGGTTGATATTCTGAATCAAATGGGCGGTCATTGTTCTGAAAGAATATATTATTTACATAATCAAGTTTGTTAGCTCCACAAAAGAACAATGTAGCAGGAGACGTAGCACCTATAATATTTAATTCATCAGGACCATTTACATAATTGAGGAGATAAATATTCTTCATCTTGTCAAAATTGTATGTAGAAGAATCCGATTTCAGATATTTCTCAAGTGCATCTGCAAGGTAATAATGATTGTCATTATTATCTTCTTTCAATTTTGCTATCTCAAATTCACAATCCCAAGTTATAATTTCAACAATGCCTTTAAGTTTATCGATATTGAAAAATATCTCACCTATATCAAGAGTATCTGATACCATCTTGTGGTAAATAGTATTTCCGTCAAGTTCTTTACGACGACAGACTTCTGCAAAAGCCGTTTTAACAAGGTCAATACGGGCAAATGGAGAAGGGATTGATGTAATCTCATTCCTTACACTTGCTCCATCCGGATCATCTATCGTAGTACGGGCTGTGGAATTGTACGGAAAAGCTGGAGATGAGCTCCAACCAGTAACTGAGGCACCCTCTTTATATAATCTAAATACTTTTGACATAACAGAATATTTTTATGCGTTGAATTTTTCTTTTAATAATTTCTGAGTTCCCAAGAAAAACATCTCTAAGAACTTGTCATTATTATCTTTACTATCACAATGTTTGACTACGGAGTTTAGGCGATCTGTAACCAAATCATAATCAGACTTTGTGCTTAATACTTTCTTCGGCTTTCGACCTGTAACCACGTCAAACGGTTTATCTGCAGACGAGAGATTAAACAAATCCAAAGACCTTTTATTGTTTTTCATCTCTTCAAGCCATTTTAGATACGAAGAACACATTGATTTCAGCACTGTAAAGAACGAGGTGTTATATAAGTTTTTAAAATTATCGTTATTTGCATTAAATGACTTTGAGCTATAATAGCTCTCTTTATGCGTCAAACAATTTGCCATAAGAATATACTCTGTAAGAGGGGCAAATAGAAGCGTCTGCAAGCTACTGTCAAAGGAATCAAATGTTACACTACCCATAATGTCCTTTATTCCTAATTCCTTATTCACAGTAGCACCAGATTGATAACTATTATTGCAGAAATCAGCGACAGCAGTAGCTGCAAGAAATTCTATTAGATGTGCATCATTTCGCTGTTTAGACCCACCTTCATTATTATCATACGTATTAGTTACATCATCAGCAAGATAATACAGAGCATTAATAGAATTATTAGCTATTATATTGTTCTCATAATAAGCCAATGCAGATTTCGTTTTTGAGATAAATGTAGAGGAATCTATCTCACTATCCGAATTTTGCTCAACTTTGAAATATGGCAACACTGTTATTGCTCCTATTTCAGCATTATTTATCAAGTCATTATTAGGCATTACTGTGTTGGTTCGCAAAGTTTTCAACAACAAAGGAAAGCCGCTGGCACCAGTACCGCCAAAAATCGAACTTATAATAAATATCTTATCTCCAGCAGAGAAATTATTCGCAAATTCCGTAAAATCATTAGACGCTACAATTTGATTTAATACAACACTTCCTATATTTGGATTGCCCTTAAAGCCAACATCCATAGAAGAATCCAAATTTTTTTCTGAAAAAAGCATTTTCAGCATTGCCTTTGTTGGAGTACTCTGCACTGATGAATAATCAATAAATTGCTTGAACTTTTTATTGTTCGTGTTCAGTATGCGTAATGTATAATTAGGCAGAATCTGAGAAAGTTCCTTACGGAAGAACTGTGTCTCTACTCCTTGAGGAAATGTTAAGCCATTACGAGTTTCACGATATTCATTCATCAGCTGCACCGTATCTGTAAGATTTTGGTTTGAAGCATCTGGATCAATTATTATAGGTACTACCTCATCTACATCCATTCTCACTCCTGCTGCCATCATCATAGTAAGCGAACGCAACACACGAGATCCTGTTCCGCCTATTGCAAATAAATATAATTTTGCCATAATTGTTTAGTTTTTAAGATTAGAATGGTGCTCTAGAGCAGTTTGTACTCCACCATTTGATTACATATGAAAATAGGATAAAAGCAAGCACAGACAGTATCATGTTAGAAACTCCGAAAGCCAATATATCGGATGATGAAATTGGCAAATCAACAAGTTTATTCGTTGTTTTATCTACCTCAACCATTTTTCCTGCATAATAATCTTTTAGAATCCACTGCCATCCTACTATAAAATTTATAACGGCATTACTTCCCAAAAAGATTAGCCATCCCCACCAATTGTTTAGTTTAGGATGGTTCACAACATAATAATAAACTACAACTATCGCAAATGATACCAAAAGCATTGTAAGTCCAATGCCAATAAACATGTTTGTCACTTGTTGCGGAGACGATTCTCCCCACAGATAGTTCGCGAGGTCTAAGCCAAAGAATTCCTCAAACCAGCAATAAATACTTCCAAAAAATTCTCCCATAATTATTTTTTATTTATTTTTTACATCAAAGGAAACTGTACCATAAGTAGTATAATTCTTATAAGCTTCAGCAACACCATTTATAAGATATAATATACCTGTTGTTTTGTCAAGATTCTTTTTAACATTCATGCCCGTATCATCATTGGATGTCAATACCCATGAAGGCTGTTTCGGAATAGAAAATGTAATAGTTACATCTTTCATCGACTTGGGATTAGAAAGTTCCACGTCTATAACATGGGAATACTTGCTTCCATTAGCCGTTATGGGATGAACTCCAGTTACCTTAGCACTGGCATCTGATGTCATAAAACTTGAAGAACTTCCTATAACATCTTGACTCTGTAAAGAAGGTGACAAGTTTACAAGCATTTGTACATTTACCACACCAGTATGATTAACGACATATCGCTTCTTGTCTACATCAAATGGAATTTTTCCTGATGTAGAAAAAGCACAATACTGTTTTATACCTCCAAGTATATCCTTAACCGGAATTGTTTTATTAAAATCAGCCAAAGTATACTTGTCTCCTATCACCCATATATAATATGGACGCATTACATTATGCAAACGTTCTGAATTATGGCTACAATACCAAATACCATCAAATTTTGAATCCAACTTCATAATCTGGACCCCCAAGTTCGGATTTTTCTTCAATGCCGCATTAAAAGAGTTCTTTATTGATACCTGACAATTTCCGAAGAAATCAATAGCATTTTCCGGAATATCCAGTATACAATCTGATACAAAAACCGAAACAGTGTTCTTGTCTTGATTATGCAATATTGCATCTATCATATTACGTAAATCCGTATTAGCCCTATTTCCACCAGCTTTTACAAAAGCTTCTGGAGTCAGATTCTGAATATAACTATTCAACGGTATATTACATGGAATAATCTTAGAGTTTATATAATAGTATGAACACGTGCTTGCCATTTTTGACAAATCACTTACGTAATCGAACACAGCATCCTTAAGATTTGAACCTGGACACATATAGCCATCCATACTACCCGAATTTTCTACATACACCTTAAGATTTATGTTCTTAGGTTTCTGTAACGATTCTGATACAGGGATACAATCAATTGTGATTTTTGATCCACCTCCTAATGATGAGGATACAATCATAACAACTATAACAAGTAAAATCGCAGATGGTATTATTATTTTCTTTTTCATAATATTGCTTTATGTCTTTTTTATTAACAGATATAAAAAAGCGTGAGTCATACCGTTACTCATCCCACGCATAGAGGCCTTCGCATTGCCCACCAATCGGAATAAAGTAACGAAGAGCCCACGCCGATATAATGTATAACCCACTAGGGAATACAACTGCATTTTATTGCAGATATATTCCCACTGGGGCATGAATACACCATACCCATGAACATCTACCGTTAACCTTGTCTCTGATTGGCTTGGAAAGTTGCGAAGTTTCTACGCATCAAGACAAAGCGCCAAGTAAACGCCTTATATATGTCGTGTCCCACCCTGCCACTGCTTCATCTTGTCTTTAAAACTTCCTCCTCTTATGAGGGAAGATTTTCAAGACTTTTTGCAGTATCGGCGTGGAACGCTACAAAAGTATTAATTTTTATTTAACGACAAAAACGTTTTATAATATTTTTTACCTTGCAAATACATTTTTGTAAACTCGACGAGAGGAAGACAACATCATATATAAAATAGGTTAGGCGAGAACTCGGATATTTTGCTGTGAATATTGTATACAAAATTGCGTTTCATTTGCTTTTTATGTGCAGAAATGCTGTATTTGCACTTTCAAAGGTGCAGATCATTACGAAATATGCACTTTTGAAAGTGCACGAAACTATAAAAAATGCACCTTTGAAGGTGCATATATAAAAGAATAGAGGAATGAAGTTACTGTATTATCCATTCGGTAAAGTTTGCCTCATCCTTTATACTAAAGTTTATTCCTACCTTCGAGACCGGCTTTCCGGCTGACACGTAGGCTTCGGCATACCCGTTGCTGATTATCTGCTGAAGGGCTGATGCTGCCGACACGTCAAATTTCACTTCTATTATGTAGATACGGCTTGATGTCTCCAATACGGCATCTATACGACCTTTGTGAGTATGTACTTCTACCTGCATACGATAGTTGGTGAGCAAGGAGAAGATAACATAAAGCAGCTGCTGGTAGTGTCCCTCATATTTAGTATTGTCGCAGTAAGGCACCGTAGCGAGAAAATCTTTCATCAGCTGCAGAGCCCCGTTCATATCGTTGCGGTTTATCAGCGCTGCCATCTTTGCAACTGCCGTACCACTGCGTCCTCCCTTTGAGCCGAGGTATTTAGGAAGCAGCGACTGAAACAGTCCGATGCGAATTTCCTTGTTTGGAATATCGAGACGGAATACTTCGCTGAAAGCGTCATAATCTTTTATTGTCAGGTATCCGCTCTGATACAATAGCGGAGTGAGCGATTCCAAGCTTTCAGTTGGCGCATCAAACTCCTGGCGTACAGCATCAATTCCTTCACCTATGTCTGAAGGGAGAGTTCCGAACTTGCGCATCATCTCTATTAGATACGCTGGAGTGCCGGACGAGAACCTGTACATGTCGAACATTTTGTCGGCAAAGCAGTTGAGCAGACTATACGGATTGTATATATCCGGCGAGGGCCAGGTAAAATGATAACCGTCGTAGTTGTCCTGAAGTTTATCTATCGTCTGTTCTCTTGTCAGCTTCAAGTTTTCCGCAAGCATATCTATATCTTCCGACATTTGTGTGAGGAGTTCTTCTCTGGTAATGCCACAGATACCGGCATATTCCGGCAACATACTGATGTTCTTGACATTATTGAGTTCGCTGAAGATACTGAGTTGTGAAAACTTTGTTATGCCGGCAAGGAATACGAAACGCAGATATGGATCACACCCCTTGAGCGGGCTGAAGAAGTTGCGCATTACATTGCGCAATATAGGCAGTTGCTCGTCTTCATGTACGACATCAAGTAACGGCGCATCATATTCATCAATAAGGATTACGACCTGCTTTCCGGTCATATCATTTACGTTTATTATGAGATTCTTCAGTCTCACATTAGGGTCGGGGCTACTTGACGTCAAACCGAAACGCTTTTCGTTCTCTTCAAGAACAGACAGCAGATAACGCTCCAGCTGGGGTCTGTCCATATGTTTTCCGTCAGCCATACTGAATTGCAGTACTGGATATTCCGTCCAGTTCTTTTCAAGTTTTTCCATGGCAAGTCCACTGAACAATTCACGTCTGCCCTCGAAATAATTTCTCATTGTAGAAAGTAGCAGCGACTTTCCGAAACGGCGTGGACGGCTCAAGAAGAAATACTTGCCGTTAGTATGACTAATACGGTATATGTATTCCGTCTTGTCTATATAAATAAGATTATTATTTATAATCTCCTCAAACGTCTGTATTCCTACCGGGTAAAGTCTTGTTGCCATATCTACATTCGTTTTGTAATATTATATACTTTTTTTTGCAAAGATAGTGCAAATCGAGGGCAGAACATCAAATTTATTTGAATGTTTTGCCGAGATGCAGCCTATCTTATGCAAAGATAGTGCAAATCGAGGGCAGAACATCAAATTTATTTGAATGTTTTGCCGAGATGTAGCCTATCTTATGCAAAGATAGTGCAAATCGAAGATAATACAAAACATGCTGCATGTTTTATTGCAGAACATGCACTTTTGAAAATGCAAATACGAAATTGCGCTTCTATATTATAGCACTTCTATACATACAAAAGACTGCCCACAATGTTCTTTACGAAACACTATGGGCAGCCTTCTTTTATTAGTTCAGATTATAATTCTTCTTATTATTTCACAACCTGTTTCATCGTCTTTCCACCTACCTTTACGATATACATGCCTGGGGCAAGAGAAATCTTCTTGCCGTTGGCGATACCACCGGAAACGAGGGCTCCAGACGGGGTGTAGATATCGTATTGAGAACCATTGCTGATGGCAAGACCGCCATTCAACGGAAGTACTGTGCCGGCAGCAGTACCGAGAGACTGTATTGAAGACGTCTCGTCGTTATTCACCTCGATGTCGTCGATGAAGATAGGCTGCGACTTGTTTGCCTTGGCACGAAGCACTACTCTATATTGCTTGCTCTGGGCTGCAGAGAGGTTGATTTTGTGCTGCTGCCATCCGTTCTCGCCGTAAACGGTGATAGGGTCGCCGACAGACTCATAGTCGTCGCTGTCGTATTGCAGTTCTACCTGTATAGTGCTGTTGGCAGCATCGGCAGTGTTGTAGTGGTATACATAGAACGAGAGCACAGGATTATTGTTGTCGCCGGTAGCGATACGCGGTGTGAGCAGACGTGCCTCATATTCGTCGAGACTCTTCTGATAGAACATCGCCATACCACCGTCACTGTCTACGGAGTTCACGCTCATCGGCTTGCCGGAATTGGTGTCGGCAATCATATACCAGCTATTAACATACTGCGTTGTTACATTCAGGATACCCCAAGGCTCAGTCATGGCATATCCGTCGGCAAACGATTCTTTGAATGGCAACTGATAGTCTGGTCCGTAAATGATATCGGTAGCCTGAACGTCGCTGTATCCGTTTTCGGTCTGCGCCATAATCATGAACGAGATGAGTATCTGGTGAGCACTTGCATAATAGTCGAACATATCCTTCGGCACTCTTAGTTCGTTGCCCGATACCTCGCCGTTGAGCAGCGACGGGTTCTCCATCAGTCCGTACTGATAGTATACGGCGTATGTCAGTTTGTCGAAGTCGATATAATTGCCGTCGGTAGAAGTAGTAGGAGCTATCCATGAGAGCAGGAAGTCGTTTTCCTCTTCAGTAACGGTGAAGTTTGTAGGAGCAGCTGGAATGCCCTGTCCCACGAATGCCTTTGCCATGGCAGCAGCACTCGATCCGTCTTTTGTCACAGCTATTACACTGTAAGTGTGGTTACCGGCTGCTACGTCATTATCGTCAAACGAGCAAGTCTCGCCGGCTGCGACATTGGCAAATGTCTTTATGGCAGCCTTAGCTCCGTCGCGATATACCTTTATATGACTTACTGTTGTCAGGGCATTGCCCTGGATGTCGGCAACAGGAGCCTTGAACGATACCGTAACCTTGTGCTCTCCGCGTTCTGCCGAAACAGCCTTCAGATCGCTCACTTTTGCCGGGGCATTAGCGAAGCCACTGCCAAGTACCTGGATATCATAGAGAGTAACCTTGCGCTTTGCTGCACTGCGGCAGTAGAATGCGAAGTATGCCGTACCGTCTTCGGTTGCCGTATACTCGAATGTCTTTTGTGAAATTTCAGTCGTATAGTCTGGAATATTCTCAAACGAACCGATCTTCACCTTTCCGTCAGCCACGTTGGTTGTGCTCTTCAGCAGAACGAGGTCGATATTGTTGCCGTAGTCCTGATTGAAGGCACTTGCCACGTTGAACGTCACGGAATATGTCACGCCCTTGCGTATATCCATCGGCGGAAGAACGAGATAGTCGTCGGCAGCGGCAGAACACTGACTGCCGTCGTAGATGGCAGCAT
>ERZ869991.64-NODE-64-length-29017-cov-12.829959_pt1 | contig 29017 bp, 29 predicted proteins | sample MGYA00520862_ERZ869991 | MGnify/ENA primary metagenome ERZ869991 (study PRJEB32232, sample SAMN07284978) | human gut metagenome | biome: human-associated habitat; material: feces | host: Homo sapiens | place: Tanzania | collected 2014-08-11 ...
CCAATTCTAGCAGCTCTTTTTCTAGCTTCGAATGTACCAAAACCAACTAAAGTAACTTTTTTACCTTTAGAAACTGTTTTTTGAACTGTTTCAACCAAAGCAGCCAATACTTCAGCAGCTTCTTTTTGAGTTACACTTGCTTTTTTAGCGATTTCTTGTACTAATTCTTCTTTGTTCATTATTAAACTCCTTCTTCTCTTTGTACAAGTTTTATTATAGCTGAATAGTTTTTAAAATCAAGTGTTTTAACGATTTTTAACACTTTTTTACATTTAAAACATACATTTGTAGGAAATTAAAATAGTTTTTGCTATAATATTAAAGGATTGGAGTGTGTGAATGAAAGAAAGAATTTTATTATTTTGTATAGTTTTTGGTCTGGGAGTTTTTATATATATATTTCAAAGTTATTTTAATACGGTATGGGGACTTGCAATACTTTGCTTTTTAATGTCCTTGTACGTAGGGTTTATGAATCTTTCTTATAAGCTCCAAAAACGTAAGCTTCAAAAATATCCGCAAGTTATAAACGAAAATTACAAACCTTTTGTATCTGTTTTAATTCCTGCGCATGACGAAGAATGCGTTATTGCGAACACTGTTCAAAATATTTTGGATATGGATTATGAAAATTTTGAAGTAATCGTAATAGATGACAGAAGTGTTGATAATACTGCATCTGTTATAAAAGATTTGGAACAAAAATATGATAAAGTTACTGCTCTTATCAGACCCAAAGATGCTTTTCCCGGTAAATCAGCTGTATTGAATGATGCTTTTAAAATTGCTAAAGGTGAAGCTATTTTGGTTTTTGATGCAGATGCGACAGTTGATGCTGATTTCTTAACAACTTTGATACCTCATCTTGAACCAAAAGATGTTGGAGCAGTTCAAGCTAGAAAAGTTATCAGAAACAAAAATACAAATCTTTTGACTCGTTGCCAAAATAACGAATACACTCTTGATACATACTTTCAAGTTGGGAGAGATTCTGTAAAAGGTGCAGTAGAATTAAGAGGTAATGGAGAATTGATTAAACGCCAAGCTATTGAGGATATTGGCGGATGGAACAATTATACGATTGTAGATGATTTGGATATGTCTACAAGAATGCACATAAAAGGCTGGGATATCAGATTTTGCCCTGATGCTATTGTTTATGAAGAAGGTATTATTTACGTAAAACCTTTGTATAGACAGAGAAGAAGATGGTTGGAAGGAACAATCAGGCGTTATCTTGAATATTCAGGAGCTGCTCTTTGTTCAAAAGATATGTCACTTCGTGCAGGGCTTGATATGATGGCATATATTTCAGAATTTATTATGCCGGGTTGGTTTTTAATGGAAATCTTAATCAGGGGATTTAAAGTTCTGGCAAAACAAGCTCCTCCTCACATGCTTTATTCTTCAATAATCATCGGTTGTTTAATCGGTTTTGGATTTTTCTTTGCAGCAAGATATGCTTTGAGAAGATATGATTACATGCCAAGATTGGATGCTACTTTTGAGGCTTTGGAAACTTCTGTTTACTTATTGATAATTTGGTTTCCGTTAGTGCTTTATATCTGTTTTAAAATTTTGTTTATGAAAAAAGATATGAATTGGGGAAAAACTGCTCACGGTTTGGTTCGTGAAGAAGAAGCAAGTATAAAGGATTTAATTTTAAATGAATTGGGAAAAACTAAAGCTTTCACAAAAGAATATACAGAAAAATTAAAACAGTTGTTATTGGAAAAGAGTTTTCATGGTGATATAAATTTTAAGGATTTTAACATAAAAGATTTCAAATTGTTGGAAAAATTAATCAAAGATGATAAATTAAAAAAGTAATAAAAGGAGAAAAATAAATGGCAACACAAACAATAGTCGATGTAAAAAGCAAAATCAGAGATATAAAAGATTTTCCGAAAGAAGGAATTATCTTTCGTGATATCACAACTGCTCTAAAGGATGCAGAAACTTTAAGGGTAATTGTTGATTATCTTTGTGAGCAATTTAAGGATGAAAAAATCGATTATATCGCTGGTATTGAAAGTCGTGGCTTTATTTTAGGTATGCCAATGGCTTATAAAATGGGGATTGGATTTGTTCCGGTTAGAAAACCAAATAAATTGCCTGCAGCAACTTATTCTCAAGAATATTCTCTTGAATATGGCACAGATAAAATCGAAATTCACCAAGACGCATTTCCACAGGGCGCAAATGTGTTGGTTGTAGACGATTTGTTAGCAACAGGCGGAACAGCAGAGGCTGCTTGTAAACTTGTTAAAAAAGCTGGTGCAAATCTTGTAGGTACTGCTTTTTTAATTGAATTGACCGCATTAAAAGGTAGAGAAAAATTGGTTGATTCCCCTAAAAATGTTTCAATGCTTCAATATTAGTCCGCAAAATAAGAAAAAGAGAGCAAGTGTGACTAATAAAGAAAAGGAAATAAAAAAATGAACGTACAATCAATTAGTTTAGCAACTCCACAACACAATTCACAACCAACTTTTAACGGCTATGTCGATAAACCTGTTATAAAGCTTGTTAGAGGATTAACTCAAATGGGTATGGATAGAGTTGTAAATGAAGCAAATTTATCTTGTCAAAAAGTTGATATTAGAAAATTGCATGATGTAAGAACAATGGGCGAAGCTGTTTTAGCCAAATTTAACCATTTTGTGGAAAATTTACATCCAAAAACTACTTTAACTTTTGATAAGTCAAGAACACAATTAGTAGTAAAAAATAAAGAATTGGGAACCGATGTAGGTTTTGCTTTTTATAAAGATGTGACAGGTAATACAGGCAGATTAGAAGCTGATTATCGTAGGATAGATGCTTATGCTCCTGGTTTAGTTGGTTTATCTGGAGAAAATCTTAAAGAATTTAACAATTTGGCTGATACTCTTGTAAAAGCTCCTCATAAAGAAGAAATAGACGAATATTTGTATAAAAATTTTACTAAAAAAATTGAAAAACAAGCTAACAATTCATCTTTCTTTGCAGGGTTGAAAACAAAAAGAAATGGTAAAAAAGCTGACAAATTAGCTCCTGAATTTGGGCAACCAACCGGTTGGTTAAACAAATTGTTAGAAATAAGAAATAACGCAATTCAAAAGAATGAAGAAGCAAAACGAATTGCTAAAGAACAAAAAAAACTCAAAAAAGATAATATGAAAATAGCAAAAGAGGTATAAAAAAATAGAGCCAATTGGCTCTATTTTTTTATCTTTTATAAAGTTCTTCTTTTGTGACATTTATATCTGTATAATTATATTTTTTTAGGTATTCAATTGCCTCTGATGGAGTTTTTGCTACAAAAAAAATCTTCCTACTTTTTTCTGAGGCGAATTTCTGAGAAATAATTTCTTCAAAAAATTCTATCAATTTGTCGTAAAAACCATTTGTATTGAGAATTATAATTGGTTTGTTGTTGTAGCCGAGTTGCTTTTGAACAATCATTTCAGACAATTCTTCAAGTGTTCCAAAACCTCCGGCAAGTGCGACTACAGCATCTGATAGTTCATCCATTTTGGCTTTTCTGGAACGCATACAAGGTGTTACAGTAAGGTTTACACAACTATCGGTGAAAACTCCCATGTTGTACAATTTTTCAGGCATTACTCCGATTATTTGTTTACCATTTAACTTAACTTGTTCTGCACAAGCCCACATCAATCCTAGCGAACTTCCTCCATAAACCATATCAAATCCAGATTTCGCAAGTAATTTACCAAATTCTGCAGCCGTTTTGTAGTAAGATTTGTCAAGATAATCGCAAGAAGATGCGAATACGCAAACTCTTTTTATATTATTCATCAAATCCACCACCAATCTTGTAATAGTAAGAGCAAGTAACTCCTGTTCCCGTTTCAGAACAATCTTTTTTGAGTGCCGGCATGTCCATATCAAATCCGAAAGGTTGTATTTCTCCACCATCATAAATATTTATACCGAAAATATCTTTTCCCCATTTATTTGGAGGTAGGATTCCGTTCATATCAAACATCATTAAGAATAAAACGTCATCAGTTTTGTTAGATTGAATATCTTTTATTCCAACAATTGAATTGTTTTCTGCGAAATAAAATTCGTCAAAAAAGTACGTTTGTCCTCTATATACCTTTGCACCATTCATATATTTGGGATGGTAATGTTTTACAGGCATTCCATCAATATCAATTCTCAAGTATGGTTTGATAAGCGTAAGAAGGAGTTTTTCTCTTTCTTGCGGTGTTTTAGCTCTGTTTAGGCTTTTGAGCATATCATTTGTAATGTGCGCATTCATTACAGAAAACATGTATTCAACACGGTTAAATTTTTCATTCCACTTAGAAATAAAGCCTGCTTGACGAGTGTTTTCAATAGAAAACGGCATTATTAAAAGCAAAACTCCTAAAAACACAAATAAAGCGATAGAATATTCAAGTTTCCAATAATGTTTTTTCGTCATAATACCTCTTTAATTATGCCATATCAATACGTTTTTTTTCTGCAATAAGTTTTTCGTAAACCCATTCAGGTACGAAGTTTTTACCCAAAACAATTTGACCGTTCATAATATTTGGTGCGTGAAAATCGGAGCCACCAGTTACGATTAGACCTAATTCTTCTGCCATAGACGAAAAATATTCAACACAAGCCGGCGAGTGCTTTCTGTGGTAAGCTTCAATTCCTCTCAATCCATATTGCATTAATTCTTTAACCAATTCTTCTGCGATATCCAAATCATGAGGGTGGGCTATTACAGGAATTCCACCTGCATCATAGATGATTTCAACTGCATCTTGTGGAGTAACAGTTTTTCTCTGAACATAAACCGGAGAATCGTCATGTATATATTTTGCATAAGCCTCAATAACACTTGACGTTCCACCTGCATTTGTAATCGCTTTTGCAATATGAGGACGACCGATACTTCCGCCTTCTGCAACTTGCTTTTTAATATCTTCAAATTTTATGCGAATACCTTCTTTTTTAGCTAATAAATTGATAATTTCTTTAGTTTGTTTAACACGAGCTTGTTGCTGCATTTTTAGCATATTTTGAAAATCACTGTTATTAACATCCATAAAATATCCCAAAATATGAACTTCGTAATTTTTGTAAAGTGTGTTAACCTCAATACCTTGAATGATTTCAAGTTTATTTTCTCTACCTGTTTTTTTTAAATATTCTTTGGCGACCGGATAGGACAAAACGTTATCGTGGTCTGTCAAAGCAATTGCTTGTAATCCGACATCAATTGCGGTGTCGACAATCTTTTCCGGCGAAAATACTCCGTCGGAATAAAGGGTGTGAATATGCAAATCACTTTTCATTTTCCGCTTCCTTTTTCTCTTTATCTACGTAACAAAAAATTCTTCTTATAGCTACAGTATGCCCGCTTGTTGGATTAATTTCAACTTCAACAGCATTAACTTGGACAGCATTACCGTCAGCTACGTCATAGCGTTCTGGGACTACAGTTGTAAATCTGTGTAATGAGGTTTCGTATTCCATTCCGATTACACTTTCTTTTGTGCCACAAAAACCGGCATCTGTTATGTAGCCCATATTGTTAATAATTTGTTCATCAGCAGTTTGAACATGTGTATGTGTGCCGAAAAAAGCACTTACTCCTAATTCTGAGCAAAATCTTGCAAAACATATTTTTTCTGCAGTTGCTTCAGCGTGAAAATCAACAATTACAATAGGAGTAACCTTTTTAATACGTTCAATTTCGTCTTTCACAACAACCCATTGTGAATCGACCGGAGCCATAAATACTCGCCCCAAAACATTTATAACACCTATTTTTACACCATTTGCAAGTTCAAAAATGCGACTTCCGCAACCGGCAGTTCCATTAGGATAATTAATAGGGCGGATTAGTTTGTCTGCCCTATCGATGTAGTTAAAAATCTCTTTTTTATCCCAAATATGGTTGCCTGAAGTCATACAATCTACGCCATATTCGGATATTTCATTATAATTTTTTTCTGTTAAACCAAAACCGTGAGATGCGTTTTCAACATTTGCGATGATAAAGGAAGGTGCAGTATTTTTGGTGTTTTGCAAGAAATCTCTTAGCGCAAATCTTCCCGGTCTGCCAACCATATCTCCGAAAAATATAACTTTTATTGTTTTATCATCACTCATCATCTTAGCATTCCATTTTTATATAAAAGGTTTTTGGCGTTAAGAATTTATTGCCTTAACGCCATATCGCCTTATTAATTTTATTTAGCTATTTCTGTAGTTCGAAATTCTCGAACTACTGTTACTCTAATTTGTCCAGGGTAATCAAGTTCTGTTTCAATGCGTTTTGCAACATCTCTGGCAAGTTTTTGTGATGCAAGATCGTCGAATTTTTCAGATTCAACGATAATTCTAACTTCACGACCAGCTTGAACTGCAAAAGATTGTTTAATACCATCAAAACTATTTACGATTTCTTCAATTTTTTGTAAACGTTTGATGTAAATTTCCAATGTATCACGTCTAGCTCCCGGTCTGCCTGCTGAAATTGCGTCAGCAACTTTTACAAGAACTGCTTCAATTGTGTTTGCAACAACATCATCGTGGTGAGCTTCAATTGCGTGAATTACTTCTGGTCTTTCACCATATCTTGATGCTATTTCAACGCCAAGTTGGATATGTGTACCTTCCTGAGTTTGGTCTACGGCTTTTCCGATATCGTGCAAAAGTCCTGCTCGTTTTGCGATTTTTTCGTTTGCACCGATTTCAGCTGCAAGCATGCCTGCGATATGACCAACTTCAAGAGAGTGTTTTAAAACATTCTGACCATAACTTGTTCTGTAATATAGGCGACCTAGTGTTTTAATTAACTCTTTGTTTAAGCCCATAACACCCATTTCAAGAGCCGCATTTTCGCCTTCTTCCCATATCTTTTTGTCAATTTCTTCTTGAGCTTTTTCAACCATTTCTTCAATACGAACCGGATGAATACGCCCGTCAACGATTAATTTTTCAAGTGCAAGTTTCGCAATTTCACGTCTAACAGGATCAAAACTTGATAATACAACGGCTTCAGGTGTATCATCAATGATTAAATCAACTCCTGTAAGAGTTTCTAAAGCACGAATGTTACGACCTTCACGACCGATTATGCGACCTTTCATTTCGTCATTTGGTAATGCTACAACAGAAACTGTTGTTTCTACAACTTGCTCAATCATACATCTTTGCATAGTTGTAGAAAGAATTTCTTTTGCTTTTTCCAAAGAAGTTTCTTTAATTTTAGCTTCATTTTCTCTAACAAGTTGCATTTGTTCTTGTGCTAAATCGTGTTTTAGCTGGTCTAAAAGCATGTTTTTAGCATCTTCAGCTGACATGCCGGAAATTCTTTCTAATTCAGTTGTTTGTTTCTGAACAATTTCCGCCAAATAATCTTCTTTTTCAAGAAGTTCATCTATCTTTCTTTGTGCTTGAAGGTCTTTTTCAGTATATTCTTGAATTTTATCTTCAAGCATGTCTTCACGTTTTGCTAATTTTTGTTCTTGTCTTGCAAGCTCCTGTCTTCTTTCTCTTTCTTCTTCATTAAGTTTTTCTCTGTCATCTTGAAGTTCTTCAATAGCTTTGATACGAGCTTCTTTTAGGAGCAGTTTTTCTTTTTCTTCCAGAGCTTGTCTGTCTTTTTCTACAGACAAAAGCACGGATTTAGTTTTGCTTTGCTGGACAAACAGCACGGCGATTAGAGCTATTACTGCAATAACCGCAATAATCAATAAAAAGTCCATAAAGTTTTATACCTTATCCTTTTCTATTTTTTAATAATACACGCAATGCCCGATACATATATCCTATCGGGTCACAAATTACTTATAAATTAACTTGATTTTATCGCATATATTTCCAAAAAATATTTACCTACTACATCTGTACATATCTTAACATAATTATGAGTTTTTGTATAGTAGATATTTAAAAAATGATACATATATACCAATTTACAAAACTTTCTTAAAGTGATATACTTTTCGTAGTAAAAAGGAGAGAAAGATTATGGAAATTAAAGTTTCACAAGACGTTAAGTCTACTCCTGTAGAAGTTTTGGTTATTAATAAATTTGAAGGTGAAAAAACTTCTGTGGAGCTTGCTAATACTTATGCTGTTGAAAAAGACGGCTTTGAAGGTAAATTTGGTCAGACTTATTTGATGCACACTTTAGGACAAATTCCTGCTGATAAGATTTTGATTATCGGTTTTGGTAAAAAAGAGGAATTTGACCATAACAAAATGAGAGAAGCAGTTGCAAAATCTATCAAAAAATTGCAACAAATCAAAGCTAAAAAAGCGGCATTTGATTTTGATGTAAATGCTGATTATGGTAAATCTGCTGCGATTGGCGCTATGATTGCTGATTATGCTTATGATAAATATAAATCAGAAAAAGCTCATCATTTAGATGAAATAACTTTTGCTAACTTCTCACAAAAAGATGTTGAAGAAGGAATTGTTTTTGGAGAAGCGATGAAATTCACTAGAGATTTAGCAAATACTCCTGCTCAAATTGCTACTCCTCAAAAACTTGCTCAAATTGCATCTGAATTAGAAGGTGTTGAAACAAAAGTTTTTGATAAAGAAGAAATTCAAAGAATGGGTATGGGTGCATATTTGGCAGTAGGTCAAGGTAGTGTTAATCCTCCTGAATTTATTCATATTAAATATACTGGTAAGAACGTTAAGAAAAAAATTGCTCTTATCGGTAAAGGTATTTGTTTTGATTCTGGCGGACTTGATATTAAACCGGCATCTTCTATGTTGACAATGAAAGATGATATGTCTGGTGCAGCATGTATTTTAGGCGTAATGCGAGCTTTGGTAAAACTTCAGCCGGATGTAGAAGTTCACGGATTGATTGCTGCTTGTGAAAATATGCCTTCTGGTTCTTCTTACAAACCTGGTGATATTTTGACTGCTAAAAACGGAAAGACAATTGAAGTTGATAATACTGATGCAGAGGGAAGATTAACTCTTGCTGATGCTTTGTGTTATGCTTGTGAACTTAATGTTGATGAAGTTATTGATATTGCTACATTGACAGGAGCTTGTGTAGTTGCTCTTGGTTCTCATATTTCAGGAATTATGGGAAATGATGACAACTTTATTGAAAGTTTGATTGAAATAGGAAAAGATGCAGGTGAAAAGCTTTGGAAACTTCCTATGGATAGAGAATATTTCGATAGCTTGAAATCAGAAATTGCAGATATGAAAAATACAGGTTCAAGAATGGGCGGAGCTTCTGCAGCGGGAGTATTCTTGCAGGAATTTGTTGAAGGTCCAAAATGGGCGCATATTGATATTGCAGGTACTGCATATATTGAAAAACCTCAAAAAGAATTTATTGCAGGTGCAACTGGTGCAGGTGTAAGAACTCTTTTGAGCTATGTAACAAAATAATTCACAGATATACAGTATAAAAGACGGGATTTTCATCCCGTCTTTTTATTCTTGAATATATTTTTCTAAAGCGTCTGTTATTGCTTTTGCGTATTGTTCTTGAAAATCAAGATTAATTAAATTTGCGTTGTCTTGCGGATTTATGAGGTATGAAGTTTCGATTAACAAACTCAAAGCGTTTGTGTTTCTTACAACGGCAAGACTTCCTTGACGGACTTTGTCATTATTTATTCCGAGTTCTGAAACGACAGAATTTATAATCTCGTCAGCAAGAGGTTTTGCTTGATTGTAATAGTAATAAATACTTGTTCCCGTATTTTTATTTGGATCAGCTCCGTCAGGCAAGGCATTACAATGAATACTTATAAAAATCGCAGCATCTTCTCGGTTCACAATATCCACACGATCTTTTAATCCTATATAAATATCATCATCTCTTGTCATAATGACCTTTGCGCCTTTTTTTGTCAAATCTTTTTCCAAAAATTTTGCGATAGATAAATTAATATCTTTTTCTTTGTCGCCAAGACAACCTATTGCGCCAGTTTCGTTTCCTCCGTGTCCTGCATCAATTGCAATTTTAATGTTTTTTAAAGGTTTTTTAGTATGTATTTGTAATGGCTTTCTGATTTTTAAAACAAAATCATTTCCTTGATATTCTCCACTATAACCAATGAGTTTTTTGCCATCCATCATTTCGTCAAGTGGCAAATCCATTGTATAAATATTGTTTTCATTATCTTTTACGTTAAAAAATTTGATTAAAAGAGGATTGTTTTCAATTATTTCGAATGGAACTTTTTTGTCTAAATGAAAAATGAATGTAAAAAATTCATCACTGTCAATATAATCATAGCCACTCATCGTGGCAGGTGTTATTTCAAAGTTTGAGAATTGTTTTACGTTAGTTTTAGCAATCCATCCGTGTTGATTGTCACCTAAAATAACTCTATAAAATCCTCCTTTTTCTCCATCAATAAGTAAATTTATGTTCCTTTGCAGATGAGCCATTCTGTTAATTCCGGCATCAATTGGAGTTGAGCGCAGTGGTGAGCCTTCTGTTGTTACGTAAAAATATTTTATTTCCGGATATTTGAAAAACTGTAGTGGAAGATTACATTCTGTTTTGATTATTGGTTTGTTTATTACAAAAATTTGCCTTTCATCATCGGTTTGAAGCGTGAAGGTGTTTGAACCATTTTGAAGTTTTACAACATAAGCAAAAGCTCCTGTTTCGTGTAGTGGAATATCTTGCCCGTTGATTTTTAGGGGTTTGTCAGACGAGCCGATAAAAAATGTGGAATTTGAATTTATTATTGTTTCATTCCTTTTCGGATAAACAACATCAAAAGCCAAACAACTGTTAACAGATAATACTAAACCCAATAATAAAACATATTTTTTCATACTGCTATTATAGCATAGCTTATTTAAAATAGCGTACCATTTTTTCATTTAGAAATTTACTTATATTATCAGCAACAAATTTGTTAATTTTGGTTTTATTTTGAGTAGAAGTTTGGCTTATTTTTTGTTTTATTTCATTTTTCATTTCTGGGCTCATTGGTGGAACACTGCTTAAATATTCTGCAGTCGCATCAATACTTTTTACATAATTCGCAGTTTGATTAGTATTTGTCGTCATAGAAATTCGATTTAATAAATCAAGTAAATTTTGAACAAGTGGAAATGATTTTTTTTCTATTTGTTTTAATTCTTCATGCGAAAAAATATTTAAAATTTCCGAATCAATTTCTAAAGGACAACCATTAATTTCAAATATAGAAGTTCCTTCTGGAAGAAATTTATAACGACCTGATGGAACATTCTTATTACTAACAGTTAATATATTATCTTTTGACAAATATTTTTTAAATCTATCCAAATCAGGACTATCATTGTTATTGAGTTCTGCTGATAAAACTAAATAGCTATCATTAATTGTTCTATTCATATTACCACCAGAAGTCACATTTTGAAATCCGGTAAAAGCAAATGTTGGTTTGTTATTTGTAATTTTCATGTTTTTCCCTCTTGTTCTTCTAAAAAGCCAAAATAAAAATTTTTGTTAATTATTAAATAATATTTAATAATCTTTAATAATCTTTAATATTTTCATTTTTTCAGATTACTTATGCTAAAATTAAAAAGGATAGTTTTAGGGATAAAATAATGAGAGATAGATTGCGAAGACGTGAGCCGGAAAATGAAATAGAAAAACGTAGCAAGAGTTTTGATCAAATTTTGGGCTTTTTGCATATCTTTTTTGCCGGTTTTATGACGTTGTTGATTATATATCTGTTTTTTATACAAGTCGTAGATGTCGGTAAATATAGAGCTAAAGCAAGAAGTCAGCGTGTTGGTAGAATTTTTTCTATGCGTGGTGATATTTATGATAGAAACGGAATTAAACTTGCGACAGACAAGGTTTATTCAGATGTTTATGCACACCCTGCAGATTATGATCATTCGCCGGAAGAACTTGCTAAAATGCTTGCTCCTATCTTGAAAATGCCTAAAGATACTTTGTTGCAAAAGCTTAAAAAACCTGGCCCTGTAATTACATTAAAAAAAGATATTGATAGAAGTACTACAAAACAGATTGCAAAACTTCACCTAAGAGAAATAAGTTTAGGAAAGAAAAACACAAGAGAATATCCGCAAGGAACTCTCGCTGCACATGTCTTAGGGTATTATAATTTTGATGCAGATATTGCAAATGGTATTGAATATACTGCAAAAGATAGGCTTGAACATGTTATTAATACTGTAAAATATCAAAGAACCAGGGATGGAAAAATTATTTATGACTTTACAACCGATCCGGTTGCGACGACAACTAACCCTAAAGGTGAAAATGTTACATTGACAATTGATGCGGCAATTCAGCACGTTTGCGAAAAAGAAATTCAAAAAATGGTTGATGAAAAGCATGCAGAACGTGGAACCGTAATTGTAATGAATCCTAAAAACGGCGAAATCTTGGCTTATGCTGTTTATCCGACTTTTGACCCTAACAATTACCGTAAAGCTACCCCTCAACAGTTGAAAAACTGGACACTTACAGATGTATTCCCTCCAGGTTCTACATTCAAAACTATTACTGTTGCAAGTGCAATGGATTTGGGTAAAATTGGAGAACATTCGACTGTTCTTGATACGGGTAAAACGACAATTGGAAAATGGGAAATTAAAAACTATGACTATGCCGTTCATCCATATCCAGGAAATATTACGTTGGAATATTTGTTTGAACATTCAAGCAACATCGGATCTATAAATGTCGCTAAAACGATGTCACCGGCAGAGTTTTACGGAGTTTTGAAAAAATTCGGTTTTGGCTCAAAAACAGGAATAGATTTACCTGGAGAATCAGTTGGTTTGTTGCCATATTGGGCGCATTGGGATCAAGGTATTCATGCTACAATGGCGTACGGATATGGTACTTCTGTTACAGCAATTCAGATGATTTCTGCGGTTCAGGCTTTGGCTAACAATGGGGTTAGAGTTACTCCGCATGTAATTAAGTATTCGCAAGAAGAATATGATAACAAAATTCATCATACGCAGGTTATAAAACCGGAAACAGCACAAGCAGTAACCAGATTGTTGGCAGCAAGTGTTAATAATGGTAAATCTGTTATTAAGATGGATAGTTATAATGTTGCAGCGAAAACAGGTACTTCAAGAAAACCTAAAGAAGGTGGTGCTGGTTATACACCTTACACATACACTTCTACAATCGGTTATTTACCGGCATCAGATCCGCAAGTGTTGATTTACGTAATGGTAGATAGTGCAAAAGTTGGTGCTATTTGGGGTAATACAGTTGCAGGTCCTGTTTTCCATGAGGTGTCAACACAGATTGCAAGAATTATGAACTTAAAACCTGATAAGATTACACCTGTCGGAAAAAATTAATTAAAATATAAATACTAAAGGAGATATAAATGAAACTTGACGAATTAATTGAATATTTAGATTACAAAGACTTAATCAATTTTAAAAATATTGATATAACCGGAATTTCATACAATTCTAAAACAACTAAAAAAGGTGATATCTTTGTTTGTTTGGTTGGAGAGCATACTGACGGGCATGAGTTTGCACAAGATGCAATAAATTCAGGAGCTGCAGCTCTTTTGGTTGAAAGAAAAGTAGAAGGCACTAAAATTCCTCAAGTTGTTGTTTCTTCAACTCGTCACAAAATTGCTGATATTGCAGACAGATTTTATTCTTGTCCTTCAAAAGGGATTAATTTGATTGGAGTTACAGGCACAAATGGGAAAACGACAGTTACTCACTTAATTCAAAAAATATTTGAAGAAAATAACCAAAAATGCGCATTAATTGGAACTTTAGGTTATAAGCTTTCATCTAATGGCGAATATCGTGATGCAAAACATACTACTCCGCAAGCTCCTGAATTGCAGGCTACATTGAGAATGATTAAGGATGTAGAAAAAATAGACAATGTTGTAATGGAAGTAAGTTCACACGCATTAGATCAAAACCGTGTTGGAGGTTGCAGATTTAATGGTGCTGTTTTTACAAATCTAACTCAAGATCATTTGGATTATCATATCACAATGGATAATTATTTTAAGGCAAAAGCTTTGTTATTCCAGTCTTTGGAAGCTCCTTTGGAAGATGCGGAAGAAATTCCTGAAGAAAAAACTGCGTTTGCGGTAATTAATGCGGATGATGAATATGGTGACAGATTTATCAGTGTTGTACCAAAAGGTGTAAGGGTTTTCACTTACGGAGTAAGACAACAGAGTGATGTTATGGCAAAAGACATTAACTTCTCATTGAGTGGTGCAGAATTTACTCTTGTTACAGGAGATCACGTAAATAATGGCGGAAAACTAGAACATAAAGTAAACCTTCATATGAACGGAATGTTTAGTGTTTATAATGTTCTTGCTGCAGTAACTTCAGCTCTTGCAATGGGAATTGATATTGAAGTTGCGTTAAAAGCTCTCCAAAATGTTAAAGGTGTTGCAGGCAGATTTGAAGTTGTAGTTAAAAAACCGTTGGTAATTGTGGATTACGCTCACACTCCAGACGGATTGGAAAATGTTTTGAAATCAGCAAGAGAGATTACTCCTGCCGATGGCAAATTGATTTGTTTGTTTGGTTGTGGTGGTGATAGAGATGCTACAAAACGACCAAAAATGGGCGCTATTGCGGAAAAATTAGCAGATAAAATTGTTATTACGAGTGACAATCCTCGTTCCGAAGATCCGCAGGTTATTATTACTGATATCATTGCAGGTTTGAAATCTGTTAATACTGAAAATGTAATTGTTGAACCTGATAGAGGAACTGCAATTGCTCTATTGAAAACAATTGCAAATAATAATGATGTTGTATTGATTGCCGGAAAGGGACACGAAAATTATCAAATTTTGAAAGATAAAACAATTCACTTTGATGATAGAGAAGAAGCTCATAAAGTCTTTGAAGGTAGTGTAATTTAACAACCTTTACCCTCGCCCATTTGGGGAGAGGGTAGGGTGAGGGGCTAACATGCAAACCAAACTTATAATAGAACAACATTTTCATGGATGTTTTGGAATTGATTTTAACAAAGCGTCTGTTGATGATGTTTTGTATTTGTCAAAAGAAATTTTGAAATATGGGATTGGTGGAATTTTTCCAACCCTTGTTACTGATGGTGTTGAAAATATAAAAAAAGCGACTGCGGTAATTAAAGAGGCAAGTCAAAAACAAACCTCTGATATGGCAAAAATTTTAGGTATTCATTTGGAAGGAATATTTATTAATCCTGAAAAAAAAGGAATACATAATCCAAAACACTTTTTAGCTCCGACGATTGAAAATTATAAATTAGTAGAAGACGATTTTATAAAAATAGTTACTCTTGCGCCGGAAAAAGTTATAGATGCGCAGAAGCAAAGAGGTACAGAGGCAAAGTCTGTTTCGTCAAATGAAAACTTAATATCATACCTTCGCTCTAAAAATATAAAAGTTCAGGCAGGGCATTGTGTTGGTGGTGATTTGACTGGATGTACAGGTGTTACACATTTGTTTAATGCGATGTCTGGTGTCGCTCATAGAGGAGAAACAACTGCACTTTCTGCGCTTGTGGATGATAATATTTATACTGAAATTATAGGTGATGGAATACACGTTTCTGACAAAGCGTTGGAACTCGTTTTTAAATCAAAACCTTTGGATAAAATAATCTTGATAAGTGATAGTTTACCTTGCACTAACTATCCACACCCATTGCGGGAGGGGAAACAGCTCTTGGCGAGCGATAGAGATGTAGGGGCGGGGTGTTATGAATTTACTTTCGCTGATGAAAAAGTTTACTATGACGGAATTAAGGCGACTTCTAAGGAAGGAACAATTGCCGGCAGTACAACAATGATACCGAAAATTATAAAAAGGTTGATGAATACGATATTTCGCACTTCTACTCTTTCCGCAACCGATCGAGAAAAAATGCTTTCTCAGTTAGTTTTAACCCCGTATAGTTACCACAATATAGATTTAGGTGGTTCTATTGAGTGGGATGAAGATTTTAATATTGCAAAGGTGAATAAAAAATGAAAAGTGACAATATAAAAGCAGGAATAGCAAGAACTCCTCACAGAGGGCTTTTGATGGCTACAGGAGTAAGCAGAAAAAATATGAAAGCTCCTTTTATCGGAATTGCAAGCTCTTTTTCGGATCTTGTTCCGGGACATATTGGGATGAGAGATTTGGAAAGACAAATTGAAAAAGGTATTCATTCCGGTGGTGGACAAGCTTTTATTTTTGGTGTTCCTGCAATATGTGATGGTATTGCAATGGGACATAGCGGAATGCGATATTCTTTACCTTCTCGTGACTTAATCGCTGATTGCGTAGAGAGTGTTGCTGCTGCTCATCAGCTTGATGGGATTGTGCTTTTGTCTAATTGCGACAAAATTACTCCGGGTATGTTAATCGGTGCTTTGAGATTGAATATTCCGGCAATCATTGTTACTGCAGGTCCGATGTTGGATGGAGAGTGCGGAAATCATCATAAATTAACTATGGTTACAGGTTCTTTTGAGGCGGTTGGGAAATATAGAAATGGAGAAATTCCTGAAGAAGAATTGTTGGCGTTAGAAGAAGCTTCTTGCCCGTCAGCAGGAGCTTGTCAAGGAATGTACACCGCAAACACAATGGCTTGTTTGACAGAAGTTATGGGAATGAGTTTACCATATTGTGCATCTGCTTCAGCAGTTTCTTCTCAAAAACGTCGTTTGGCTTTTGAAAGTGGTATGCAAATTGTTGAACTAGTAAAACAGGATATCAAGCCATCAGATATTATTACTAGAGAAAGCTTAAGAAATGCAATTGTTGCGGATTTAGCACTTGGTGGTTCTACAAATACTTTCTTGCATATTCTTGCGATTGCTAATGCTGGTGGTATTGATATTACTTTGAATGATTTTGAAGAATTGAGCGGAAAAATTCACCAGATAGTAAAAATTAATCCATCATCAACTTTGACAATGGCGGATTTTCATAACGCTGGCGGAGTTCCGGCAGTTATAAAATCTTTAAAAACTCAGCTCTCGCCACTTGGGGAGAGAGAGAAGTGCTTAGCGAGCGGTGGAGAGCTTAGCAATTCGAGAGAGGGGTTGTTGCATGATATGCGAACTGTTTCTGGGTTAAAAATATCTGAAATTGCAGAAAAGGCATATCAAAATAAAGAAATTATTCCTGATTATGATAAATCAACATATACTCAAGCTGGTTTGGCGGTTTTGTACGGAAATTTGGCAAAAGACGGTTGTGTAATCAAAACATCAGGTGTTGCTCCTGAGTGTTATACTTTTGAAGGTACTGCGAAAACTTTTGTTAGTGAAGAAGATGCGATGAAAGCTCTTGAAAATGATGAAATCAAAGAGGGAGATGTTATCGTAATTCGTTATGAAGGACCAAAGGGTGGGCCTGGAATGAGAGAAATGTTAGCTCCAACATCACTTTTGGTAGGCAAAGGTTTGGGTAAAAAATGCGCACTTATTACCGATGGCAGATTTTCCGGTGCAACAAGGGGAATTTGTGTTGGTCATATTTGCCCTGAAGCTGCTAATGGCGGAGTTATTGCGTTGGTAGAAGATGGTGATAAGATAAAAATTGATATTCCTAATAGAACAATGGAATTGTTGGTTGCAGAAAACATTTTGGAAGAAAGACGAAAATGTATGAAGCCGTTTGAACCAAAGGTTAAGTCAGGATATTTGTATAAATATGCTAAAAATGTTCAAGATGCTTCTCATGGTGCGATAGTTTAGTGCTTTTCGGCGTGTCTGACAAACTTTAAATCATATCCCAAAATGTCTGCAATAATTAACATTTCTCTGTGAGATATTGTTTCATTGCGGAGTTTGTTAGATAAATTGTTAAGGGAATAAGGTTTGTTTAATCGTTTGCTTAGTGCTGCGGCTAATTCGGTTAGTGATACGTTTACGTCTAATAAAATCTTTTTTAAATCATTTATAATCATTTTGTTCAATACTCCATTTATACGTTTAATATTTTACTTGTAGATTAAGTTATACTTAAATAAATTCAGCTCTTCATTGACAATTGAATGAATATGTGTAATAATGAATATATACGTTATTAATCTTTAATAAAGTTAAGGGGCTGTTGTTATGAAAAATATTAAAAAGGGTTTTACATTAGCTGAGGTTCTCATTACGCTTGGTATTATCGGAGTTGTGGCGGCTATGACTATGCCGTCATTGGTAGCGAATTATGAGAAAAAGCGAACTGCAACTGCGGTGAAAAAAGCTTATTCGGAACTTTCACAAGCTCTTAAACTTGCGGAAGTTGATTACGGGGCTATGGAATATTGGGATTATCCTGATGGAACTGATATTGAAGAAAATAAAGCATTTGTGAATAGATATATTACACCTTACTACAAGGGAGTTACTATGTTGCAAGATGGAATGATTTCAGACTGGACAGGTATATCTGATACTGGAATAAATTTTATTTCTTCAAACGGGACTATATTTTCAGGTAAGCCTAATTCTACAAATGCTTTTTATGTTTTAATTGATGTTAATGGTTTCAAAAAACCTAATAAAATGGGGACAGATATCTTTTATTTTGCAACAAGTACCGGTAAACTTATGCCTGATGGTTGGGAAGATGGTTTGACCAGAGAAATGATATTAAATGGATATTCTCATAATGGGCAGACATATACTTGTAAAACTGCAAGAAGTGAAAATGATGATGCTACAATGCTTCCTCGTCACGCCTGTACTTCTTTATTAATGATTGATGGATGGGAATTTAAAAAGGATTATCCTTGGAAATATACAGGAAACGGTTCAAATTAATTTCGTGATATCATGATGTCATGAGAAAGTTGGAAGATTTTAAAGAAGAAATAAACAAATGCTCCAAATGTGGCTTATGTCAATCTGTTTGCCCGATTTATAAGTTGACAGGTAACGATTGTGCGGTTTCTCGTGGAAAATTTGTGATGCTTGATGGGGTTTTGAAAGGGGATTTAAAGCTCAACAGGAATATCAACAAATATTTAGATTTGTGCTTAAAATGCGACAAATGTTCTAATTTTTGTCCCAGTTCAATAGATGTTTGCAAAATATTGGAAACCGCAAAATACAATTATGAAAAAAATACATTATGGGGTAAATTTATTTTCTTTTTGGAATCAAAATATGTTTTCGGAAATCTTTTGAAATTATTTAAAACACTAATAAATCCCCACCCCTTGCGTGAGGGGAAGCAGCTCTTTGCGAGCGAAGCGAGTAATAGAGATGTTGGGGCGGGGGAAAATAAATTAAAACTCCTCTACTTCAAAGGTTGTGTAAACAATATTTTCCCTCAAACTGACAAATTTTTACATAAATTGTTTGATAATTCAGACGTTGAAATTATTGAAAAAGATTTTGATTGTTGTGGATTGCCTTTTTTGTCAAGCGGAAATTTGGAAAGATTTGAAGAAGTTAAAAAGCATAATTTAGAGCTGATGAATTGTGATTTTGATTATATATTGACGGATTGTGCGAGTTGTGAAAGTACGTTGAAAGGGTATTTTCAATCGACAAAAAACGATGTTGGGCAAGAAAGTCCAACCTACGATTTGTCATTGCGAGCGAATGAAAAGAGCGTCGCAATCCCATCATTTATTTCTTTAGGAGAATTAATCGCAAATCAGAATATAAAATTTAAGTTTGAAAAACCTATTAAAGTTACGTTTCATAAACCTTGTCACCTTGAAAACGATGATTTTTGGTTAAAAGTTATTGAAAATTGCGAAAATGTTGAATATGTAAAAATGAAAGATTACGATGAATGTTGTGGTTTTTCCGGAGAATTTGCAATAAAAAATCATAAAATTTCTATGCAAATATCAAAACAAAAGGCTCAAAATGCAATCAATACAGGCGCAGATTATGTCATAACAACTTGTCCTGCATGTGTTTTGGGGTTGAAACAAGGAATGTTAGGGATAAAAAAATCGCCTAAAGTTTTATCCTTAAGCGACTTTTTAAATTTAGCTATAAATATTTAATTATATATGTGATTTTAGATTGTGCAACAAGTGCGCAATGACATGTGACTTAAATTCGCATCTAAAAAGTATCTATTTTCCCAATTCACTAGCTTTTTTAGTTGTTTGGTCAATTACATCATAGAATAATTTATCCGAATGCTCATTATTCATTACAGAAATTCCAACGAATGTACAACCGCCCTTTGTTGCAACATTATCAATTAAGGTTTGAACCGGAACTTCTCCTCTTTGCATAACCATTTTTGCTGAACCGATTGCGGTTTGCGTTGCAAGTTCAAGTGATTTTTCATAATCAAGTCCCAATTTTTCGCCTGCACGAGCCATATCTTCGATAACTTTATAGAAAAATGCAGGGCCGGAACCAGAAATTGCAGTTACGATATCCATTTGTGTTTCTGTTACTTCAACGGCTTTTCCGATATTTGAAAGAAGTTCAATTACAAATTCTGCATCTTCTTCATTTGCATAAGCTCCTTTGCAAACTCCGCTCATCCCTTCCAAAACAAGTGCCGGTGTATTTGGCATTACTCTGACAACTCTTTGCATTCCGATAATTTTTTCGATTTTAGAAGTTGAAACACCTGCGCAAATAGACACAAGAAGTTTGTCAGGAGTTAGTTCATCTTTAATTTCTTCTAAAACAGATGCTGCATAGTTTGGTTTTGTTGCGATAAATATGATATCGCTTTCCATAACTAAGGCACGATTATCAGTGATGACTTCAATTCCTAACCTTTGTGATGCAAGTTCTGCAATCTCGCAATTAACTTCAGAACCCTTAATATTTTCTTTTGGTAAAAATTTTGATAAAATCGTGCCTTTAATGATAGCACTAGCCATTTTGCCACATCCGATAAATCCGATTTTACATTTTTTGTTCATATTATTTAACCTGCCCCTCTTTTGTAGTTGACTAAATAGTTTTTTTAATTTACATTGGAATTATACGACAAATATAAATTAAAAGGAATAAAGAAAAATGAGACGTACACTAGAAGGAACAAAAATTAAAAGACAACACGTAAGCGGTTTTAGAGCTAGAATGGCAACTCCGGGCGGACAAGAAGTATTGAACAGAAGACGCGCTAAAGGTCGTCATAAATTAGCTATCTCTGCTAAAAAACGTGCTTAATCATCCTTGTTACTTTATTTTTTGCGAAGGGATGAAATTGAAAAATACTTCAAATGCAGCAGGTCTTAATGTTAGACATGCTGTATTGTTGTGATTGAAAATATTATATGTTACCAAAACAATTTAGATTAAAAAATAAAGCAGCTTTTTCTGCAACATACAGGGTAAAAAACTCTTTCCATAAAGGAGGAGTAACTTTGTTTGCAGGAATTAAAAAGAAAGATAATGAAACTCTAACACGTGTAGGGTTTGTTGTTTCTAAAAAAACTCATAAGAGGGCGGTTAAACGTAATAGGTTAAAACGCTTGATGAGAGAAAGCTACAGACTTGCTTTAAAAAGTAATAATCTGGGTAATTCGCAAAATTATATGTCTTTAATTTTTGTCGGAACTGAGCATGCTTTAGGTAAAAATTTTGCCGAAATTCAAAATATAATTAATAATCTTATACAAAGGTTAAAATAATGCTTGAAGGTATTTTTGCAGAAAATGTTTTAAAACATCCGAATGTCAGACCATATCCGCAACAACCGCAGGAAACTTCCGGATATTACGTCGGTACTCAAGCAATTTACAGGTATTCATTAAAAGATTCTGATTATCCGACATTGATTATATCTGACCCGATTTATGATAACGCAGGAGGAGTTATTACTCCCGGATATTATGAGCTTGCATTATCTGATATGAGAGATTTTTTAATACTTATTCAATCTAAAAATCCTGTTGCAGTTATTCCTGTTATTAAAATTGAAGAAGATGCGACAGAGCAAGATAGGCTTAATAATAAAGTAGTAAAAAAAGAGTTGAAGAAAGAAGAAAAAGCTCGAAAAGATACAAACGAAAAACGTGCTAAAGTTGGTATGTCACCTGATGTTCCACAAGTTTACATGGAAGCTTCTATTGAGTATGAACCAAAAGGTCAATACTATTTAATTAAATATCAGCGTGGAACAATTAAGGCGTGGGGTGCTTTTAAGGGGTAAAATTTAAGTTAATATTTCTTAAAATTTTTTAAAGTTCTGCAATTTTTGTTCCGTAAATTACTTTATATAAATATGTGCAATCATGGAGATTTTTAATTAAATAAGAAAAGGAGTATAGCTTATGGTATAGAAGTTGATAGTGATGAAAAAAGTCGATTTAATATTTCGTTACAAACACGCAAATAAATATTTTTTCAGACTTAATATTTAGTATAGTAATGTGCAAAAAATTTGACTAACAAACAATAAGGAGTATTACTTATGAACAAAAAGCAATTAATTATTGCAGCGATTGCCGCAACTCTTTCTGTTTCCGGTGCTTTTGCAGCTACGGATATTACAGGAGTTACCGGTAATAATGGTGTCTTCAATATTACCCCAGACAAATTAAATGGCGAAGTTGGTTATAGAAAATATGACAACTTCAATCTTTCTGCCGGTGATATTGCAAACTTGATTTACAAATATGGTAATAGCAGGGATATTAATACTTTCATTAACCTTGTTCAAAACGGGGTTAAAATTGATGGTATTTTGAATACTATGCGTGATGGCAACTTCTATAATGGACAGGCAGTATTTATTACTCCTGGCGGAATGGCAGTTGGTGCATCAGGTGTTTTGAACGTAGGCTCTTTGTCAGTTATTACACCGACAAATGATGCTTATAATAGTTTGAAAAGTGAATATGCAAGTAACAATTTTGCAAACATTAATAACATTTCTTCATTGTTGAATAAATCAAGCAATGTCGGAAATATTTCTATTGATGGTAAAATTCTTGCAAGAGAAGGTGTTCAACTTAGAGGCGGACAAATTAATGTTGGTGCTAATGGTGCAATTGTAAACGGTATTACATCTACACAAGCATTTACAGATAGAGCTACAGCAGCAACTCGAGCTGAAGCTTTGTTTAACGACTTAGTAAATACGAATGGTATTAAAACTGCATCAGCATTTACAAAAAATGGTTCTAACATACAAATCAAATCATCAACCGGTGTTGATATTGCAGGTAAAGTAATTAATGGTGCAGCTGACGCATCAGGTATTACATCCGCTCAAGGCAATAGCGGTGTATTTATTACAAATAGCGGTTCTAACGGAACAAAAATTTCAGGTTTAGTTCAATCTACACACGAATTAAACGTATTTAACAAAGCCGGCGATATGACAATTAACGGAACTCTTAAAAACGAGGGTGCAAACCTTAATGTTTCAAACAAGGGTGGAAATGTTACTATTGGTGGTACTCTTTCATCTGATCGTGATATCGCAGTTACAAATAATAGTTCTACAGGAAGTTTAGCTTTCTCTGGAACTGCAAAAGGTGCTAACGCAAACTTCGTAAATGAAGGTGCTGGCGGTATGAATGTTACTGGCGCAGTTTCTGGTGCAAAAGCCAGATTTATTAACCGTGGTGGCAAATTAGTAATTGCTAATACTGCTGATAAAGTTGCAGCTGACAGAGTTGATGTCGTAAACTACGGTGACGGCGGTGCTTCTATCGGTGGTATAAATGCTGAAAACGGTTTATATGTTGTAAACCATAAAGGTAATTTATCAGTTGATGGACATGTAACAACTGGTGATGATGCAACAATCAGTATTAGAAATGCTGAAACAGCTGGGAAATTAGCAGTTGGCTCAAATGGTCATATTGATGGTCAAGGCAAAGTTGCACTTAGAAACCAAGGTGCAAATGGTATGACTATAGATGGTAAAGTAACCAATGATAACGCTTTAGGTAATGCTGAAACATCAATTATCAACGAAAATGGCGCATTGCTAGTTAATGGTAAAATTAACAACAATGGTAATATGGCTATTAAAAATACTGGTTCAGGTATGACAATCTCTAAAAATGCAGTTGTTACAAACGAAGGTCAATTGAAAGTTAAAAACTATGGTGCTGGCGGTATGACAATTGTTGGTGATGTCAATAATACAGGCAATGTTACATTCTATAACGATGCAGGTCAAATGCAACTTGCAACAACAAAAGATGGAACAAAAGCCGGTAATATTACAAATGAAGATGGTAGATTAATTATCTGGTCAAGAAATAACTCAACAGGTATTTCTGCAGCATCTTCTAGTAAAATTATTAACAATGGTAATGGTAATAGCTTAGCTATTAAACATACTGGTACAACTGCAGCTGGTTCAAAAGGTCTTGACCTTCAAGGAACAATTAGAAATGATGGCGAAACTGCAATTAACAACTACAGTGGAGATATGTACATCTCTGGTAATATTCAATCAGACGGTTCTTTAGGTATTATCAACAGAGCTGGTGCTGGTAAAGCTGATTTCGCAAGCGCAGGTTCAATTACAAGTGATAAGAACATCAATATTAAAAACTACGGTTCAGGCGATATGACTGTAAATAACACAATCACAAACAACGGTAGATTGAACGTCATTGCAAACACTGGTAAATTGAATTTGGGTGGTACTGTTCACAACGATAGCAATGGTGCTTTAGATGATAATAACGGTTTCTATGCTGTTTCAAGAGATCAAGGTACAGGTATCAATTTATCAAGTGGGTTTAAAGCTGATGGTGCAGGTCAAAACCTAATTAAAAACATTTCAGGCTCTGAAGGCTTGAGATATGAAGGTAATATCAACGCATCAGGCAGCCAAACTGAATTGTATAACCAAAAAGGTAATATGACAGTTGGTGGAACACTTGCAACGACTGGTGACGGTAAAGTTGTAGTCTTGAACAAAGGTGATGGCATGAAATTAGATGGTATCATTACAAGTGAAAAAGATGCTAAGATTGTAAACAAAGGCTTAGAACACGCTGAAAATAATGCCAAAGTAACTACTCCAAATAAAATTTGGTTCTATGAAAAACTAAAATAATAAGAACTAAATAAATATAAACCAACAATGGAACTTCTTCAAAAGAAGTTCCATTGTTGTATCTAATGACTAAATTTATATTTAAAATCTTATCTAATTTTGTTATCTTTGTTCAAATCTAAAATTAATTTAATCTTTTCTGTATTTCCAAAAATAACAGGCGAATCATATCGTCTGGAAGGAAATGCGCCATAGTCTAGCTTTATATCTAATCCGTTATCTGCAATAAAACTTTCAACAACATCTTTTATTGGTTTCGGTTCTCCGGAACATAAATTTATTATTCCACTAACTTTATCTTGAATACTTGCTTGGACTACCATTTTAGATAATTCGTTTAACTCTATAAAATCAAACTGATTTGTGCCATCTGTAAACGGAAATACCTTTTCTCCTTTTTGAGCAGCTTCAAGAATTTTAGTTAATACTGAGTTGTTAAATTTATCATCTCCGGTGATATAAAATGCTCGCAACCATTTTAGACTAATATTTTTATCTTTAGTATATGTAAACAATAATTGCCTAAGCATATTTTTCGCCATTCCGTAGTAAGAAAGCGGGTTGCAAGGAGTTTCGTCATTAACTTCTCCTTCGTAATAACCAATTTCGTGAGCCGTTCCCATAACAGAAATAGATTTAACACCAGAATTAATCATATTTTTAAGAAAATTAAAATGATAGCTAAGTTCTTGAATATGGCTTTCTGCAAAATGATTAAATCCATCTTTCCAAGCAAGATGAATTATTTTATCAGGAGAACCTAGTATTTCAAATAAGTTTGGATTGTTAGCTTCTTTTAAAATATCCAAATTAATAAAATTAATAGATTTTGGGAGATTTGAATTACTAATATCAGATGCAATAACTTCAATATTTGGAATACTTGCTAATAATTGAACAACATTTCTTCCAATATAACCGTTAGCACCTGTGACAAGTACTTTCATAACCCCTCCTTATAACTCATTAATCCCACTATCTTGCGTTTCAAGGTAACATAAAATTATCGGAGTTTAAATAGAATTTTGTAGATTTTGTTATAATTTGTTACATTTGATGCTAAACATTACTAGCTATAATGATTGTATTATGGTATTTCAAAGGCTCTCTTAAACAGAATGTAGGGTGGAAAAAGCGGAAGCGGTTCCCACCTTCATAATCTAATTAATAAAAAGATGATATAATAAATTTATGTCAAATTACAAACGAATTTATCTACAAGGATATAACTACGTATTTTTTACGATTGTTACTAATAATCGAGAAAATATTTTAATTGAAAATATTGATTTATTACGTAAATCCTTCAAAAATGCACTTGACAATTTTGCATTCAATATAATTGCAATTTGTGTTATGCAAAATCATTTACATATGATTTTAAAATTAAAAAACATAAAAGAATATCCTAAGATCATTTATTCTATAAAATTCTATTTTTCGCATAGATTAAATAAACATAATAAAATTTCTGAGAGCAAATTAAAAAAAGGTGAAAAAGGAATTTGGCAAAGACGATATTGGGAACATACAATAAGAGATGAAAAGGATTTATATACACATCTTGATTATATTCATTACAATTCTATGAAACATTATCAAATTTTACCAAGAAATTGGAAATATTCAACATTTTTGAAATTTGTTGAAAAAGGTTGTTATGATATCAATTGGTGTAATTTAGATGATGTTAATAATATTAATGATTTAAATTTAGAATAGATGATTTAAATATATAACATTTATAAGATGAAAACTTGTGAAGGTGGGAACCGCTACCGGCTTTTCCCACCCTACCGGCTAATACTTATACAACAATGGTTCATCTGTTTTATATCCGCTGATATACACAGAATTATTATCCAAATTTATAATCTTGGGTGTATAGTGAGATTTATGGCTTGTTTTGTAATTGTATATTTTATTAGTCTTACAATCATATATAGCTCGTTCCAAAGACGTACCCCTAAAATAATCCGGTGTAAATAAGCTTCCGCGGACAAATAAGACTTTGCTATTATTTAATAAAAATCCGTCACTACTTAAGGGTAAAGGGAGTCTGCTATAATTTTCAAAAGACTTAGTCTTAAGGTTAAATTTAACAACATCTTTTTTATCTATTCCGGCTCCTACGAATAAAATTGTTTCATTATCTATTTTTATAGGTGAGCCTATATTTATATAACTTAACTTACTATAATCAACGGGTATATTTATAGATTTTTTTGTTTCTAAGTTAAAAATTTCCATTGCAAACAATTCCCTATCTGGAACTGTTGTTAGAGGTCTAGTCCCATAAATCAAAATCTCATTTTGATTTATTTGTAAAATATCTGAAGATGCGTAATTATTTATCGTATACATATATTCATGTCTAGTAGAATTATATTGCCGCCTATTTGCAATAATAGAAAATTCATTATTAACCGGATTAAAAATTTCAAAGTGACTACCAGATAATATAAAAACTTTTTCTTTATCAAGGGAAATTGCATGAATATTATTTTTATATTTTAAATTAGTATTTGAAATTTTTATAAATTTATTTTCTTTAATATTATATATTTCTGCAGTCTGCGAACAGGAATAAGGATTTTTATTATTGTCAGAACAAAAACCACCTACAATTAGAATATAATTATTATCATACTTTATTGCTTCATAAGAATAACGAGGGGTATTCATTGTTGTACTTGTATCAATAAGAGTATGATCCTTGATATTATAAATTTTAGCAGTATTAAAACTTTTCGTTTTTTTATTGTAAGAACCACCAGGTAAAAATATTTCATTTTCACTTAAAGCAACAGGTTTTCCGCCATCTTCATCTGTAAAATTTAATTTAACAAATTTATCATGAGCTTGAGAATATTCACCAGCTAACATTACAGTAACAAATACAAATATTATAATTATTTTATAAAAACTTTTCATCACTTCTTCATTAATCCTATTCCTAAATATATAGTTCTAAAATATTCCCAACAGGAATTTTGTCAACTAGACAAATGGCTAATATTTTATTATTTCACGTACACATAACAGAAACTTAACACTTTGTCAACATAAAGTTTTACAGCAATTTAATAAACCAATTTGTTGTTTTAATAAATTTTTTAATTCATATTTATCTTCAATTGTTTTTCGTGCTGAAATCCTTAAATTTGAAAACTTTTCAGGTTCATTTAAAACAGAATTTATTTTTAGTACCATTGAATCTATGTTATAAAAATCTGTTAAAATACCATTAAAACCATCTTGTATTATTTCTTTTACTGGTGCAGTATCAGATGCTACGACACAGCAGCCGACAGACATAGCATCTAAGAGCGACCAAGATAAAACAAACGGATATGTCAAATAAACATGACATCTTGAAACCTGCAACAACTTTATATACTCAGGATAAGGTAAATTGCCAACAAAATGAATTTTAGATAAATCCAAATCCAGTTCACGTAACATTTTTTGTTTGAACGTGTCATTTCTTAAATGTTGCCCATAGCAAACTCGATCTCCCCCCCACCAATAATCACTTGCATATTTGGTCGGATTTTTTGTAATTGTTCTACTGTTTTCATAAATTCAGGAAAACCTCTATATTCTTCCATTCCCCTTGTTGCATAAGTCAAAATTTCATCTTCTTTTGTAAATTGTTTTCCATTGAACTTAACTTTAGCCTTAATTTAGGTTTAAACATTGTCATGATAATACTCTAAATATATTCACTAATGATTTTATATGGATTACTATTTCCTATACGATAATAAGAGTAATTTTGATTTTGAACATAAAAATAACGAAGAAGATTTAATATCCGAGATAACTAAGAAATTAAAAAGTAATCCTGATAAATTAGAAGATTTCTATAAAATTGTGATGGCATTAACTAAATGAAACTTCTTTCTTGGGTAACTTTATACCTCACACTACTAAAACATTTCATCATTCGCCAGAGATGCTCTCATTCTAAATTATTTAGGCGGGGATTTTTAAGCCGAGAAAAATCTCACAGCCGAAAACTTGTGTCCGCTACCAAGAAACCTCATCACGCAATGAGAGGGGCTGT
>ERZ869991.66-NODE-66-length-28617-cov-4.857428_pt1 | contig 28617 bp, 26 predicted proteins | sample MGYA00520862_ERZ869991 | MGnify/ENA primary metagenome ERZ869991 (study PRJEB32232, sample SAMN07284978) | human gut metagenome | biome: human-associated habitat; material: feces | host: Homo sapiens | place: Tanzania | collected 2014-08-11 ...
CGGGAGGCTATTTTTTTTGTAATTTTTAATATGAACAATGCATACTTAAAACTTATTTAATACAAAGCAGCAGAACAAAAATCGTACTAAAAACGCACTTAAAATACAAAATATCAAAACAGACAACAAAAACTATACAAAAAACACAATGGCGAGCCGGAAAACCGGCTCGCGCCTATATGGTCTGTCTTGTGTTCGCTATTTTATATTAAATTATTGTCAGTTCAATATCAAGGTATAATTAAGCTTTTATTCTACCTTTTTATGTTTTTTTTGTACTAGATTACAGCAAAAACAACTAAGTTTTGAAAGCTATTATTGAAATAAGATACAAATAGATGTAATCGTCTAGAAAAAATTAAGCCTTTAAAGCAGCGAAACAGGCAAAGGCTTTTTGCCTACTTAATAGAAATATTTATGGCCATATTAGTGTGGGACTTTCCAGTCCTGAGCTGTCTGAGCATTTCAGAGTTTGGCACACACCTCTCCAATGATAAAAGGAAGGGCAATTACTTTGAAGTTAGTTACCAAAGCCGAAGCCGGTACCTTAGAATCTGGCGATATCCATATCGAAGTAGAATCTGCCGATACTCCCGGCGTAGAAGTAGATCTCAGCAGTACGGTTATGAAACTGTACGGACGCCAAATTACTAAAGTTATCAAAGAAACCGTCGCTGAACTCGGCGTGGACGGTGTCGTCGTCACGGCTGTAGACAAAGGCGCTTTAGACTGCACAGTTAAAGCCAGAGTCAAGACTGCCATTTACAGAGCTTGTCAAAGCAACGAGTATTCTTGGTAAAAAAAGTAAGGAAGTGGCGAAAATTATGGCACAGAAGCAAAGACTCCGCAGAACTATGATGTTTGTGCCGGGAAATAATCCCGGTATGATGAGAGACGCCCATATTTATGGTTCTGATTCTCTCATGTTTGACCTTGAAGACTCCGTATCTATGGCCGAAAAGGATGCCGCCAGACAGCTCGTCTATCAAGCCATAAAAACTATCGATTACGGCAACACTGAAATTGTTGTCCGCATAAATCCTTTAGACACACCTTACGGCAGAGCCGACGTAGAAGCAATGGTAGCTGCCGGAGCTCACGTTTTGCGTATGCCCAAAACAGAAACTCCCAAAGATATTACCGATTGCGAAGCCGTCATTGAAGAGATGGAGAAAAAGCACGGCCGTCCAGTAGGAGATACTCTTATGATGGCCGCCATTGAAGGAGCTTTGGGTGTAGTTAATGCTTACCAAATCGCTACCGCTTCGCAAAGATTGATCGGTATAGCCTTAGGTGCCGAAGATTTTTGCGCCAATATGAAATGTCAGCGCACCAAAACTGGCGCTGAGCTTCAATTAGCTCGTCAGACTATCGTTTTAGCAGCCCGTGCTGCCGGCATTGACGCTTTGGATACAGTTTATTCCGACGTCAACAACGAAGAGCAATTACTTTACGAAGCCAAACTGATTAAAGATCTGGGTTTTGACGGCAAGAGTGTGATTAACCCACGCCAAATTGCTCCAGTTCATTCCGTTTTCAATCCTACTGCCAAAGATATCGAGAAAGCCAAGCGAGTTGTAGCCGCCATTAAAGAAGCTGAAGCTAAAGGCTCCGGTGTAATCAGCTTAAATGGTAAAATGGTCGATAAGCCCGTCGCCATTAGAGCTCAAAGAGTTATCGAATTGGCCATCATTTCAGGAATCATTTCCCCTTCGGAGGTATAACGAACATGAAGAACCTTATCGGACATGAAATTCCAGAACAGGTGGCAGCAGAACTCGGTCTGGGCATTTACGGCGTCGACGTCGATCCTCGCGTTGCGGAAAAAGATCCTACTCCACTTCCCGAGCGTGAGAAGAAAAATAATAAAATTGTCGCTTCTATAGAAGAGGCCGTGAAGCTCTGCGGCTTAAAAGACGGCATGACGATCTCTTTCCATCATCATTTCCGCAATGGTGATCAAGTGCTCAACCAAGTTATGGATGTTTTGGCCAAAATGGGCTTTAAGAACTTGCGTATCGCCTCTTCCTCTTTAACTAGCGTTCATGCTCCTTTGGTCGAGCATATTAAAAATGGTGTTGTTTCCCATATCGAAAGTTCCGGTTGCCGCGGTCGTTTAGCCGATGAAATTTCTCGCGGTATTATGGATGAACCGGTTATCTTCCGCTCCCACGGTGGACGTGCCGCTGCTATTGCCGACGGTAAATTGCATATCGACGTAGCTTTCTTGGGCGCCCCCGTTTCCGACGCTTACGGTAACGCCAGCGGTGTATGTTTGGACGAAAGTATAGAAGGTGTCGCTGAATGCGGTAGTCTCGGTTATGCAAAGGTAGACGCTCAATACGCCGACAAAACCATCATTATTACCAACAAAATCGTAAAGTATCCCAACGCCGTGCAAAGCATTGAGGGCACTTTGGTAGATTATGTAGTGCTGGTTGATTCAATTGGCGATCCTTCCAAAATTTCTGCCGGAGCTGCTCGCTTCACTAGCAATCCACGCGATTTGATGATCGCCGAAACTGCAGCCAAAGTTATTATCAACTCTGGTTACTTCCGTAATGGCATGTCCTTACAAACAGGTACCGGCGGCGCTTCTTTGGCTGTAACTCGCTTCTTGGCCGATTCCATGATCGAAAAAGGAGTTAAAGCTCGTTTCGCTTTGGGTGGTATTACCGGTCAAATCGTCAAATTACATGAGCAAGGTTTAATCGAGACTCTTTGGGACGTCCAAGACTTCGATACTGAAGCGGCCTCCTCTCTGCGTCGCAACCCCAATCATCACGAAGTTGACGGCGTATTATACGCTACACCTTTTAATAGAGGCTCAATCTTAAATCAACTCGATATCGTGGTACTTTCCGCTTTGGAAATTGACGTCAACTTTAACGTCAACGTGTTGACCGGCTCTGACGGCGTTATTCGCGGCGCCATTGGTGGCCATCCCGATACGGCTAAAGGTGCAGATTTAGCCATTATCGTTTCTCCTCTGATTCGCGGTCGCATTCCTTGTGTACGTGATAAAGTGAGCACGATTTGTACTGATGGCCATGATTGCGACGTTTTAGTTACCGATGTGGGTATCGCTGTCAATCCCAACCGCCCTGAAGTAAAAGAGCGTTTGGTAGCAGCCGGTATGAAAGTTTACGATATTCACGAACTTAAAGAAATGGCCGAAAAAGTCGTGGGTAAACCTGATGATTTAGAGTTTACCGACAAAATCGTCGCTGTAGTAACAGCTCCCGACGGCACTATTTTGGATTTGGTTCACGGTGTTACCGATTAGTGGGCCCAAAATAGAATTGGAATTGCTGCTGGAAAGTCGAGACAGACGCTGTGCTTTTCAGCAGCAACTTCTCAAGCAATATCATTTGCCCCTCGTCAGTTTTATGGTCAATATGCCGGGGCCTGTTAAAAGGTGTCCTTTAAGTGAAAAGCTTCACACTCTGGGATGCTTAGAATTAAAGAAAGCTTTTAATTCTAAGATCATTTGGAGTACGGTAAAAGTATTGAATACAGGCTGCGAGGGGTATTTTGTAATTGATTTAGAGGCTACAAAATTAAAGCGCCTGACTTGCTATTTGGAGGATACTCATCCTTTAGGACGCTTGTGGGATTTTGATGTACATACCGAGCAAGGTCAAGTGAGTCGTGCCCAGCTAGATATCGCCTCTCGTACTTGTCTTATTTGCAATAATCCAGCTCCAGTATGCGCCCGTAGCCGAGCCCATAGCGTCGAGGAACTTTTGAGCCATATACAAAAAATGACCAACCAATATTTCGGAGAATCTACCTAAAAAGTGGAAAATGAAATTTTTACTCCGCTGCAATTAAACTTAACTTCCGATTCAGAAAAACAGCGTTTGGCAGCTTTTTTAGCTCAAGCCGAACTGCGTTTAGACGAAAATTTGCAGTATTATGCCGTGCTATGCAATACACAAGGCGAGATTATCTGCGGCGGAGGCTTCGATGGCAACATTATAAAATGTGTGGCTGTTTCGGAAGAAGCTCGCGGCCTTGGTTTGGTAAATACTCTTATTTCACACTTACGTTCCGAAATTGTCAGTCGCGGAGCCGACAATATTTTTGTATATACTAAGCCTGAAAACAAACATATTTTCGAAAGTTTAGCTTTTTATACTGTTGGCACTTCTCCAAGAGCAATTTTGTTAGAAAGCTCCAAACGTGGCATAGTACGCTTAAAAAATAGCTTAGCTAAGCACAAGAAGCCGGGAATCAACGGCGCTATCGTAATGAATGCCAACCCCTTTACGCTTGGCCACCTTTATTTAGTTCAAGAAGCAGCCAAACGCTGTGACAACTTGTATGTCTTTCCCGTGCGAGCCGACCGTTCCGAATTTCCCTACAAAGATCGCTATCGCTTGGTGGAAGAAGGCTGCGCTTGCCTAGACAATGTTGAAATTTTGGACGGTGGCAACTATATCATTTCCGGAGCCACTTTTCCCACCTATTTTTTGAAGCAAATGGGCCAAGCTGCCCAGACACAAGCCCAACTGGTGTTGGATATTTTTGCTCGCCATATAGCTCCAAGCTTAGATATTAAAATACGTTTTGTAGGCAGCGAGCCGCTCGATCCTTTTACCCAAACTTTTAACGAAACAATGCTCCAAATTTTGCCACCCCACGCCATAAAAGTTGAAGTTATTGAGCGCTTGCAAAGTAATGGACAACCAGTTAGCGCCAGTCGTGTTCGCACTTTGCTAAAAGAAGGCCGCTTGGCCGAAACCCAAAGCTTGGTGCCACCATCCACATTCGCTTATTTTGCTACGCCTGCAGGCCAAAAAGTTATAGCCTCGCTTCGCCAACGCCAATCATGAGCCAGCCCGACCGAGTGAGTACATATGTAGCTGAGTGCGCCCTGGAAGCTTTACTTTTGGAAGTGGCCGCTACTCCTAAGCCAGGCTTGGTGGATAGGCGCAATAATGGCGCTCATCGCGATATGAATTTTTATACTTTTATCCGCAGCGCCCTAAGTTTGCGCCCTTATTTTGTGCTTATGGCCCAAGCTGGAGAAGAATCGGCTAAATTATCTCCTCAGGAGCTTTTTGAGCAAGTACGCAGCTTGGGCTTAAAAGCCGAAAAAGCTATGTTTGCGGCCACTAATAATATCAATACCCACAAGGGCGCACTCTTTGCCTTGGGCCTTTTGTGTGCCTCAGCGGGCCGGGCGTGCTGCACACAAAAAGCCAACAAGTCGGGCTGGCAACCCGTTGAGTTGGGCCAATTCGTTGCCCAAATGAGCCAAGGGCTCTGCAGTCGCGAATTGGCCTGCCTAAATGCGCTCGCAGCGCAGGCCACCAACGCTACCCAAGCAACAGGCGCCGTATTGCCTACAGAGTGTAAAGCGGAATTTGAACCTAACATAAAGGCACAGCCAACACCAACGCTAACGCATGGACAGCGCATGTATTTGCAATACGGCGCCTGTGGGGCTCGCGGTCAAGCTGAAAGTGGTTTTGCTCAGGTAATCGATAAATATTTGCCTTACCTGAGATGTCTAAAAAAACAACAGCTTGACCAAGACGAAATGCTGGTACGCACGCTCTTAATGATTGGCGCCGACTTAGATGATACCAATATTCTCAACCGAGTCGGCGCCAGCAAGGCCGCGTGGGCCAAGGAAGCCTGCGCTGCGCTGCACGAGCACTACACATACGAGGCCGCCTGCCGCTTGGACGATTTGTTTATAAAAGAGCGGATTAGCCCCGGCGGCTCAGCCGATCTTTTGAGCGTAACTATATTTTTAGATAAGCTGGCGGCCTCGGAAAAATATTTTTAACATTTAATCTTTTTGGCAGTAGGCTTTTTGCTTATATGACGAATTAACAGCGTTATTCATGCAGAAAAATTGCCAAAATTGCTGCAGACGGATAGGAAACTAAGGAGGAAGAACCACATGGTGGAAGTTATCAAAAAGGGCGCTTACTTAGTAGACGGTCAGATAATCTACGCAGACCAAGCTCAAGGAATGGCCGCCCCGGATGAAGCTCGCGAGAAGACTATCGCCTATTCTATCTTGAGGCACCACAACGTCAGTTCAGATCCCAAGCATCTGAGAATTAAATTTGACGCCCTTATCTCCCACGACATTACCTTTGTAGGCATTATCCAAACGGCTAAAGCCTCCGGTCTTAAAGAATTCCCCGTTCCCTACGCTATGACCAACTGTCACAACAGTCTCTGCGCTGTCGGTGGCACTATTAACGAAGACGACCACGCCTTCGGTCTCTCTGCAGCTAAAAAATATGGCGGTATCTATGTACCGGCCAACCAAGCCGTAATTCACCAATATGCCCGCGAGCGCTTGGCTGGCTGCGGCAAAATGATCTTAGGCTCTGATAGCCATACCCGCTACGGCTCCTACGGTACTATGGGCGTAGGCGAAGGCGGCGGCGAATTGGTAAAACAGCTGCTTAAAAATACTTACGATGTGGCCGCTCCTCAAGTGGTTTTGGTTTACCTTGATGGTAAGCTTAAAAAAGGCGTCGGCCCTCAAGATGTAGCTATCGCTTTAGTAGGTGCCACCTTCCCCAACGGCGATGTAAAAAATAAAGTTTTGGAATTTGTAGGCCCTGGCGTCAAAACTCTCAGCAACGACTTGAGAATCGGTATCGACGTTATGACTACCGAAACTTCCTGCCTCTCTTCTATCTGGGAAACTGACGAAACTACTAAAGAATTTTACGAAATAGTCGGCCGTCCCGAAGATTATAAAGAGCTTAAACCCGGCAACGGCGCCTATTACGATATGGTTGTTCATATCGACTTGAGCAAGATCGAATCTATGATCGCTCTGCCTTTCCATCCCTCCAAAGCTTACACTATTCACGAATTGCAAGCCGATCCGGAAGGCATCTTCACCAAGATTGAAGCTGATTGCAACAAGCAATTGGGTGGCAAAGTCACTCTCGACTTGCACCATTGCATAAATGAAGATGGCAAAGTAACTTGTGATCAGGGCGTAATCGTAGGTTGCTCCGGCGGTATGTACGAAAATATCGTAGAAGCGGCAGCAATTCTCAAAGATCAAAGCATTGGCAATGGCTACTTTGACATGAGCGTCTATCCTTCTTCTATGCCTATTGGCTTAGCTATCACTAAAGACGGTACCGCCGCTACCTTGATGGAAGCTGGTTGTGTAATTAAACCCGCTTTCTGTGGCCCTTGCTTTGGTGCGGGCGACACTCCCGCCAACAACGCTTTATCTATCCGCCACGCTACCCGCAACTTCGCCAATCGCGAAGGTTCCAAGCCCGGTAATGGCCAGATTTCTGCCGTAGCTTTGATGGACGCTCGCTCTATTGCCGCTACCGCAGCTAATAAGGGCGTACTTACTGCCGCCACCGACTTTGACTATGTTGAACCTACTCCCGAGCAACTTAAATACCACTTCGACGGCAGTGTCTATGCTAAACGTTGCTACGAAGGCTTCGGCAAGGCCGATCCTACCGCCGAGTTGCGTTATGGTCCCAACATTAAAGACTGGCCCCATATGCCCGCTTTAGAGGATGATCTTTTAGTAAAACTTTGCGCCGTTATTCATGACGATGTGACTACCACCGACGAGCTGATTCCTTCTGGTGAAACTTCTTCTTATCGCTCCAACCCTATCGGCCTTTCCGAATTTGCTCTTTCCCGCCGCGTCCCCGAATACGTAGGTCGATCCAAGCAAGTCAGAGCTTTGGAAGAAGCCAAATTGGCTGGCGAAAAACCAGAAGAAGCTGTGAATATTTTGGCTAAAGTCGGCGGCGATTTAGCCAAAACAACTATCGGTTCTTGCGTCTTTGCTCACCGTCCCGGTGATGGCTCAGCTCGCGAACAAGCTGCTTCTTGCCAAAAAGTGTTGGGCGGTTTCGCTAATATTTGCTACGAATATGCCACCAAGCGTTATCGCAGCAATTGTATTAACTGGGGTATCGTGCCCTTTACTATGGATAAGAACGTGCCTTTCAACTACGAAGACGGCGACTATGTTTACATTCCCGGCGTCAAAGAAGGTATCCTTAAAGGCCAAGAAGAGTTCGAAGCCAAGGTTATCCGCAAAGACGGCTCTGTCCACGATCTCAAATTAGAGTGTAAAGGCCTTACCGAAGATGAAAAGCTCATCCTCAAAGAAGGCTGTTTGATGAATTACTACGCTGCCGGTTATGGCAAAGCCTAGGTTATAAAAGCAATACTATTCAAGGAGAAACAAAACGTGACTAAGATCCAAATGGCCACCCCTCTGGTTGAGATGGACGGCGATGAGATGACCCGCATTCTTTGGCAAATGATCAAAGATAAGCTTATTCTTCCTTACGTTGATCTTAAAACTGAGTATTACGACCTCGGTTTGCTCAATCGCAACGCTACCAAAGACCAGGTAACTGTCGATTCCGCCAAAGCTACCAAAAAGTATGGCGTAGCCGTAAAGTGCGCTACCATTACTCCCAACAAACAGCGTATGCAAGAGTACCCTCAGCTCACCGAGATGTGGAAATCTCCCAATGGCACTATCCGTTCTATTTTGGACGGCACGGTCTTCCGCGTACCTATTGTCATTCCGGCTATCAAAGCTGTGGTAAAAAACTGGCAAAAGCCCATTACTATTGCCCGTCACGCTTATGGCGACGTATACAAATCAGTAGATATGTATACTCACGAGCCCGGCGAATGCACCATGACTTTCAAGGGTGTCAGTGGCGAAGAGAAAACTTTATTGGTACAAAAAGTAGATGGCCCGGCCATTTGGCAAGGTGCTCACAATAAAGAGAAATCGATTCGTTCCTTTGCTAAATCTTGCTTCCAGTACGCTATCGATACGAAACAAGATCTTTGGTTCTCTACCAAAGACACTATTGCCAAAATCTACGACGGCGCTTTCAAAACTATTTTCGAAGAAGAATTCGAAAATTACAAAGCTAAGTTCGAAGAATTAGGCATCACCTACTTCTATACTTTGATCGACGACGCCGTAGCTCGCGTCATTCGCTCTCAAGGTGGCTTTATTTGGGCTTGTAAGAATTACGACGGTGACGTAATGTCCGATATGGTCTCTACCGCCTTTGGCTCTTTGGCTATGATGACTTCCGTTTTGATTGCTCCCGATGGCACTACCGAATACGAAGCCGCTCACGGTACAGTCACTCGCCACTATTATCGTCACCTTAAGGGCGAAGCTACTTCTACCAACCCCATGGCTACTATTTTTGCTTGGTCTGGCGCCTTGAAAAAACGTGGTGAACTGGACAAGTTGCCTGAATTGGTAGCTTTTGGCCAAAAATTAGAAGAAGCTTGCTTCGACACTCTCAATGATGGCATTATGACTAAAGACTTAGTCAACTTAGTTGAGCCTGGCTTTAAGGCTACTGCCGTCAATTCTGAAGAGTTCTTAGATGCTATTGCTAAGAGATTGGAAGCCAAGTTAGCTTAAGCTCTCGAGGCAATGTTATTAAGCCTAAATTTGCGGCTTAGCTAACAAAATAAAGAGCCTATCTCCATCTAAAGTGTGAGATGGGCTTTTTATTTTGAGAAAAATTTCCAAGTTGACACTTTTGCAAAGTCCACTTAAAAAGTGCAAAAGCAGGAGTTAATAAAACGGATAACTAAGACTCTGCAGCATTGTGAGACAATGTATTGACCTTCGAAGAAGGCAATAAAAGTATGAGAAAGCAAAAATTGTTTCTCCTAAAAAAATCAATCGAGGCTTATCGGAGATTTTTTTGAATAAGGACAACAATTTTGCATAGACGTCAATGGATCACAGATTAGAAAAACCGATAATTATTGTTGATGCAGCTAAGGCTTTCCCGGCTGAAGATTTGCCAGGAGCGGTCTTAACCAATGAAGGGCTGAGCGATCTAATGGCTCAGGTGAAAGAGAATTTACTTCACTCCTCCAATCCTCGAAGTATAGAGATAAGTGACGTAGACTTTCCTTTTGATCGTATAGGCATACGCTCGCGCCGCATCCTAGATTGTCTGTTTGGAGTCTATGATATAGCCGCTGCTGCTTCTCAAAAAATTACTTTAAAACGTCAAGATTTAGACAAACTCAAACTTATTATTGTAGCTACCATTACTGCCGACAGAATTGTACCTTGCGTAGCCGCCTCTGTGCAAGATGCTTTAAAACTTCCCAACAATGTACAAGTTTTTGATGTGCGCGTAGGTTGCAGCGGCTATGTATCCGCTTTAGAGATTGCTTCGCGCATGATGCAAAGTTACGAGCCCGGTTCGCTGGCTTTGGTTATAGGCGCCGATTGTATGAGCCGTGTAGTCGATGCTTCCGATCGCTCTACTTGTGTTATTTTCGGAGACGGCGGCGGCGCGGTACTTTTAGGTACAGCTGACAGAGAACACAAAGAATTAAATCCTGTAGCCACTTACGAAAACCCTTGGCAAATTGTTTCAGCTGAAACTTACACAGATGGATCCAAGGGCGAATTTATTACTATAGGCCACGAAGGAAAACAAGAGCAAACTATTTACCGTTTTGTCGCTCGCGAAGGCAAAATTGGTGTCGAGCCTGATGAACTCAGCAAAATGACCGTCTTTATGGACGGGCGCTCCGTTTATAAAGATATGGTTCGCTTAGTACCACGCAAAATTATTGAGCATTTGCAAAAGCATTCTCTGAGCGTCGACGATATAGATTTGTTCTTATTCCATCAAGCCAATGGCAGAATGATCGAAGCTATAGGCAAGCGCCTCAATATTCCAGAGCGTAAAATTCACAACAATATTGAATCTTTGGGCAACACTACCAATGGATGCATCCCCAGCTTGCTCGCCAATGAAGTAAAGCGTAACAATTTGCAAGCCCAAAAGGCTCTTATTGTAGCTTTCGGTACAGGTTATTCTCTTAGCATTACTTATTTAGAACGTTCCAATCTTTAGAAAAAAACTTCGAAAAAGTCTACAAAGGTTAGGAGTAAAAGATGAGCGATCTTTCTTTCAAAGAATTCCAGGAATTTATTCGCCGCAAATACTATAGTCACGACAGTGAGCGTGGTACTGACGGTACTTTCATGTGGTTTATGGAAGAAATTGGCGAACTGGCTTCGGCTTTAAGAACTTGCCAAAGTCCACAAGCTACTGTAGAAGATAGGCAAAATCTGGAAGAAGAATTTGCCGATGTAGTCGGTTGGCTCTCTACTCTAGCTAATATGAATGGCATAGACTTGGAAACAGCCGTACGCAATAAATATGTTGTCCACCCCAAAAGTGGCTTCAAAAGCTAGTAAGTTATAATAACTTCTAAAAAAAATATCCCTTCGACAACTTTTATAGCTGTGAAGGGATATTTTTTTAGGTAGACGTTATTTTTTATTCAGCCTCAGAAGGAGTAGAGCCAAGCGCCTCCTTCTCCTCGTCAGTTAATTCCTGACGCCCTTTCATGAGCTCTTCCCAAGTTTCTTCCAAAGCTTGGTTTATAACGCGAGAGCCGCCAAAAACGCTCATAAAATTGGTATCGCCATTCCAACGCGGTACAATATGCAAATGCAAGTGTTCAGCCATGCCGGCTCCAGAAACGCGACCGATATTCATACCCACATTGAATCCCTCAGGATGGGCCGTTTTCTTAATAACAGCTATCCAAGTTTGGGCCATAGTCATCATTTCGCCAAGTTCTTCCGGAGTAAGCTCCATTACGTTACCACCATGACGGTAAGGCACAACCATAAGATGACAATTATTGTAGGGATATAAATTCATCAGGCAATAACAAGTTTTGCCCCGTTCTAACACCAAATTATTTTTATCATCATCTTGAGCATGTTTTACACACAAGAAACAATCCGGCTTACATTTAGGCTTGGGAGCTTTAATCATTTCCATACGCCAAGGAGCCCACATTCTTTCCAATTCGCCCATAATTATCCCCTTAAATTTTTTCTTAAAATTAAAACCAACAAAGCGCCCGAGAAGCATTCACACTCCCAAGCGCTTTTAATTGAACAAAAGAATAAAACTATACCACGTTTAAAGTAAAACCAGTTTTCGAGTTGCGAGCTACCGTAGTAAAGACCATAAGCATATCTAAGGTATCGCGAAATACTTCACCAGCATTTAATTCTACAAAACGCAACTCTCCGTCTGAGCGGGGATCTTCTTTATCCCACTCAGGATAACGATCCATCAGAGCCTGGAAGGGAACATTTTCTCCTTCTTTAGTAATGCCCCTGACGCCAGAATCGTCGCGAACTAGCTTTTCGTAAATATGCGATCCGCCTTCGTCAAAATTGGATTTAACAATAATTCCATCAGTGCAAAGATAGATTTGATAACCTTCGTTACCACTAATCATGCAAGGCAAAATTTCGGCATTCCAAGGATAAAAACGGGGACGCGAAGAGCCGTCGCCAAAATATTCCATAACCGGTTCGTCATAAGCATAAAGCTGAGCGACTTTCCAGTTGCTAGAATTAAACACTTGCTCGATCTTGGCTAAATCGTCGGCTAACTCCACAGTTCTAGCTGCATCAAAACGATTTTCAGCCTCTAAATTGATAGAAGCGCAAAGTGAGTCTGGCACTAAACAAGCTACGGCTTTAAGGAAAACTTCTAAGCCATAAACTAAGCTTTTGCATCCTTCTCCACATTGCATAATATTTATAGAGCAATCGGCACAAGTAGCATCTACAGCCATATCGCCGTAAAGCATCTTTTTGTGGCGCATGGTCTCCCATTCAAAGCGAGGACGCCCATCGGGAGCAAAGTCGGAGATTTTTTCCTGATAAGGCTTACAAGGACGAATCCTCACAGGAATGATATTTAACGCTATTTCATATACGGTATCATCAGCCATAATCGCTTTATTTCTATTTTTAGCCTAAACTTCCCCCATTATTAGAGGCTAGACCAAAACTCAAAAGAGAAACAAAAAATCAAAAGGGCAGGAAGATTTTCCGGTAAATTGAAAATCAGAAGTTGAGTGTCGGTGTGATGTGCTCGTTTTTGCAAGCATATAAAGAGAGCCGAAACAAAAAATAGCGATACTGTGAGGTTAGATTTACGGATGGGTATATCTGCTTTAAATGCAAACAGCGGTCTGCAAATTTTCTTTTTAGTTGATTGTTCCGACGGAGTGGCCGGAGAAATCAATAAAGTCGTTGAAGCGATAAATTCTATCGTTCCTTCTTTACAAAAAGCTAACTCTCTGTATCCCCGCATGAAAATGAAAGCCAGAGCTATGCGGTTCTCTACGGGAGCTTATTTTGTTTCTCCCGCAGCTATGGATATCGATCGTTTTAAAGTGAGCAATATCTTTGCCGGCGGAGCTTGCGACATGGGCAAAGCTTTCGATACTCTTTATGATCAGATTAAGTACATCACTTCCGAAGGCGGCGGCGTTCCCCCTGTGCTCGTACTTATTTCCAACGGCCGTCCCACCGACGATTACAAAAATAGTTTAGCCAAATTAAAAACTTTAAAATCTTTCCAGCAAGCTATTCGCTGGAGTTATGCTATAGGCCCCAACCCCGACAAGCAAATGCTTCTCGAGTTTGCCGGTTTGCAATCAAATGTCCGTGAATTAAATAATATGGACGCTATTCCCCGCGCTTTCGAGCCCGGAAGATAAACTATAAACTTAGCGCCCCAGCCGGGCGCTTTCTTTGGAGGTAACAATTTTTATGAAATATGTATGTGATGTATGTGGCTGGGAATATGACGAAGAGGCCGGAGCCCCTGAATTGGGCATTGCTCCCGGTACCAAGTTCGAAGATCTTCCCGACGATTTCGAGTGCCCTGTCTGTGGCGTAGGCAAAGATCAATTTTCAGTAGTTGACTAATTAAAAAAATTGATCCACTATTTACGAAGTTCGATTGCTCTTTTGCAACCGGGCTTTTATTTTTGCTCTTAGGTAAGCCCTAAGTAGAAAGAAAAAAGTATGGTAACTAATCGTTTAGCTATCGTTTCCGTGGTAGTGGGCCAATTGTCTCCCATTGATAAACTTAATGCTCTTCTCCACCAATATAGTGAATACATTATTGGCCGAATGGGACTACCGCAAAGATCCAGAGGAATCAATTTAATAAGTATAGCTATGGACGCCCCCAACGACGCCATAAACGCCCTTTCCGGTAAAATAGGCCGTCTAATTGATACTAAAGTAAAAGTGCTCTATGCCTAAAAATTTACGAAAGGACTGCTTTTATTTTAGTAATGACGGTTTTGTCGCTTAATAAGGCCGAAGCTCTACTTGAGAAAATTTTACAACCTAAACAAGAACAGCTCAACCTACATGAATGGTCTGAACTTTTGCAAACAGCAGAAAAAGACAGAGATTTGACCATTGCTATACGCCAGAAAGCTTCCGCGCTCAGAGATAGGCACTTCGGTAGAGCTGTTTATTTGCGCGGATTGGTCGAAGTTTCCAACATTTGTGCCAAAGACTGCTTTTATTGCGGTATCCGCCGTTCCAACAGTGCAGTCAAACGTTATCGTTTAAATAAAGATGAAATTTTAACTTGCTGCGCTCAAGGTGAGCAATTAGGTTTACACACTTTTGTTTTACAAGGCGGAGAAGATGCCGCTTTAAACGATACTTTTCTAGTAGACTTAATCAAAGAAATTAAAGCTCGTCACCCGCAATGCGCCTTAACTGTATCTTTAGGAGAACGATCTACCCAAAGTTATCAAAAACTCTATGAAGCCGGAGCAGATCGCTACTTGCTGCGCCACGAAACAGCTTCGGATAAGCTTTTTAGCAAGCTAAAACCAGCTGAATCATCTTTAGCGAACCGCTTGCGTTGCTTGAAAGCTCTTAAAGATATAGGCTACCAAGTGGGCTGCGGCTTTATGGTAGGAGCGCCTTATCAAACTTGGCAAGATTTGGCTGCCGATTTTTGCTTTATTCAGCAATTTCAACCTCATATGGTTGGAATCGGCCCCTTTATTCCTCACCAAGACACGCCTTTTGCCAATTTTTCAGCCGGATCCCTGGAGACGACTTTAAATTGTTTGGCTCTATTGCGCTTGTTATTGCCTAAGGTACTTTTGCCTGCTACTACAGCCTTGGCTACTATTTCTCCCCAAGGTAGAATCTTAGGTATGAATTGCGGATGCAATGTAGTTATGCCCAATCTTTCTCCTCTACAACATCGCAGTGATTACACGCTTTATGACAATAAAGCTTTCCTCAATACAGAGTCAGCCGAGGGAATATCTAAACTGGCTCAAGAATTGGGACGCTTTAATTATTTCATAGACTATTCCCGAGGAGATGCCCCAAAGCAATAGCATTTTTTTAGTGGAAAAAAACAAACAAGCTGCTGATGAGAAAGTCATTTTACTAACTCAAAAGAGAGGTTTTATATGTACGATCCCAAGTCTCGTAGGGCTGAAGAATTTATTGCCCACGAAGAGGTGTTGGCTTCTTTAGAATATGCCGAAGCCAATAAAAATAATCGCACCTTAATTAAAGATATTTTAGATAAAGCTAAAGAGTGTCGTGGCTTAAATCACCGTGAAGCTTCTGTACTTTTAGCTAGCTCCGATCCAGAAATTGAAGCTGAAATTTTCGCTTTAGCTGAACAGATAAAAAAAGACTTTTATGGCAACCGCATTGTCATTTTTGCTCCTCTGTATTTATCAAATTATTGCGTCAACGGCTGCGTATATTGCCCTTATCATTTGAAAAATAAGCACATCGCTCGCAAAAAGCTCACTCAAGAGGAAATTGTACGTGAAGTCACCGCTTTACAAGATATGGGACACAAGCGTTTGGCTCTCGAAGCCGGTGAAGATCCAGTACATAATCCATTGGAATATATTTTAGAATGTATTCAAACGATTTACGGTATCAAACATAAAAATGGCGCCATTCGCCGAGTTAATGTAAATATTGCAGCCACAACTGTAGACAATTATCGTCGTTTGAAAGATGCTGGCATCGGTACTTATATTCTCTTCCAGGAAACCTACAATAAGGGTAGTTACGAGACCTTACACCCTACCGGTCCCAAACATAATTATGCCTACCATACCGAAGCTATGGATAGGGCTATGGAAGGTGGCATAGATGATGTAGGTTTAGGTGTACTCTTTGGCTTGGAAGGATACCGCTACGAATTTGCCGCTCAGCTTATGCACGCCGAACATTTAGAAGCTGTTTTTGGCGTAGGGCCCCACACTATCAGTATGCCACGCATTAAGCACGCCGACGATATTGATCCTAACGCTTTCCAACATGGAATAAATGACGATATTTTTGCCAAGATCTGTGCTTGTATTCGCTTGGCCGTTCCTTATACGGGTATGATAATTTCTACCCGAGAGAGTCAAAAAGTAAGAGAACGTTTGCTCCATTTAGGCATATCGCAAATTAGCGGCGCTTCTCGTACCAGCGTAGGCGGTTATGCAGAAAAAGAAAGTGCGGAAAATAATTCAGCTCAATTTGACGTCAGCGATCAGCGCAGCTTAGATGAAGTGGTGCGCTGGCTTATGGAACTTGGTTATGTACCAAGCTTCTGCACTGCTTGCTATCGTGAAGGACGCACTGGCGATCGCTTTATGGAATTGTGCAAAAAGAAACAGATCTTGAATTGCTGCCACCCTAACGCTTTGCTTACTTTAAAAGAGTATTTGCAAGATTATGCTTCACCTGAAACTAAACTTTTAGGCGAAAAGATGATTCAAGAGCAATTGCCTCTTATTCCTAAGGACAAAGTGCGTCAAATAGCTATCGAGCGCTTAGAAAAAATAGCTCAAGGACAGCGCGATTTCCGTTTCTAGCAAAAACTGATAGCTCAGGCTGCCGCTTTAGATTAGTTTTTTTGTAATACAACTAAACTTAAATTATTGGCGGCAGCCATTTTGTTTTTTTTATAAGAAAGTTTTATATGCAAAGTAACACACAAAACAATTTAAATAGTACCCCTTCAGCCAATCGCGTTCATATAGGTTTTTTTGGTCGTCGCAACAGTGGTAAGTCATCTTTAATAAATGCTTTAAGTGGCCAAAATGTATCTATAGTTTCCGAGCGAGCTGGCACAACTACCGATCCGGTAACAAAGCCTATGGAAATAAAAGGCTTAGGCCCTTGTGTTTTAATAGATACGGCCGGCTTTGATGACGATGAAGAGTTGCTAGGCGCCGAACGTGTAAAAAGAACAGTAGCAGCCGCCGAAAAAGTTGAATTGGCAATTATTTTAATTTCCGCCCAGCAATTAGAAGCTGATAGTAATTTTAGTTTGGAGCAACAATGGGCTCATAAGCTAAAAAAGCAAGGAAGTGCTGTTATCTGGGCTCTAACCCAAATTGACGCTGTTTCAGATATTCAAAGAGCACAAGCAGAAAAGCAATTGGAGCAATTGGGCGTCAAAGCTATTAAAGTTAGTATTTATCAGCCAGAAACTGTGCAAAATTTGCGCCAAGCTTTGGTAAATAATGTCCAACCTAAACAAGAGCGCACAATTTTAGGCAATTTAGTCAAAGTCGGTGACTTAGTTGTTTTAGTTATGCCTCAAGATATACAAGCTCCGCAAGGGCGCCTTATTCTCCCCCAAGTACAAACTATTCGCGAATTATTGGATCGCCAATGCATTATTGCTGCTACAACAACCACGAATTTAAATAAGACCTTAACATCACTAAGCAAAGTTCCGGATTTAATTATTACCGATTCGCAAGCTTTCAAACAAGTTTATAGTTTGAAGCCTAAAGAGAGTCGCTTAACTTCTTTTTCTATTTTGTTTGCCGCTTATAAGGGCGACTTAAATTATTATATGCAAGGTACGGATAAGTTAATCAAACTTGACGAAAAGGCCCATATTCTAATAGCTGAATGTTGCTCTCACGCGCCCTTGCAAGAAGATATTGGCCGCGTAAAATTACCACGCTTATTGCGTCGCCATTTTGGCGAAAAGCTCCATATAGATATTGTCAGTGGACAAGATTTTCCTCAAGATCTTACCCCTTACGACTTAATTATCCAATGCGGCGCTTGCATGTTTAATCGCCAGCATGTCCTTTCACGTATTGCTAGAGCCAAAGAGCAACACGTTCCCATAAGTAATTACGGCTTAGCTTTAGCCTACCTCAACGGTTTACCACTACACGAATGTGCTTTGCCATTGCACAATTAACGCTAGAAAAAGAAAGGATCCCGAGCTAGAAAATTCCTGCTCGGGATTTGTTATTGAGTGACAGGATAATATTTAACTAAAGATTTTCAATAGCATCAGCAAAACGATCTAAAAGAAAATCGTCAAAACTAGAGTAAGAGTTTTCGACATCTCCATCACTCCATGAAACGACATTGCCAGTATTGCAATCTATACAATATAACCATTCATCGCAATTTTCTACTACAATAAGGTTTACAGCTAATCCATATTTGCGATATTTCAGCGTTTCATTGACAAAAAGAAGATTGCCATTTATGCCGACACCTATTATCTCAATTCCAGCAATACCACCATGACCATACTGTTTAAGAAAATCAATATATTGAGCAGGTAGCTTAACTCCGAGCTTTTGTTCCGCTTCTTTAAGCTGAAACTCGCTAACAGAAGCGTAGGTAAAATCGCCCTTAGATTCGTATCGCTTAATTAAACGTGCTAATCGACCGCTCACTTTTCCTGTCACTTCTGCTTTTTAAACTCAAACAATAGGACTTAAACGCACTGTACAATCGCGAGGCCAGACCAAGTCGATCTTTACGTGAATGTGTGTACCTGGCGGCAGCGGATGGCCGGGAACATGTGGGCATTCATTCTCTAACAAACATCCGCAAAGTTGGACAATATGTTTATCGGGATGGTTAGCCAGCACGATAGCTTCCATCTCTTCGCCGGAATGCTCTTCCAAATAGCGCAAGATCCAGTAATTTTTACGTTCGCGCTCTAACATATCGGCTGTGCTGGTAGCTTGCTTGGTATAGGCTAATAAACGATCCAAATCTTCAGCTTTATATATAGGTTCATCAACTGAACCATTAAGCATAGACTTAAGTTGACGTTGCATTAAAAGATCGTTATAGCGACGGATAGGAGAAGTTACTTGTACATAACTATCTAAACCTAGGCCAGTATGGTGAGCTGGGGTAATACCCATCGTTCCTTTCTTAAGGAAGCGGCGAGAATTGTAAGCTTTTACAGGATCAAAATCAGCAATTAAATCATCTAAAGGCTTTTCCGGAGGCTCTTGGCTTCTGAAGATGCCAGGGGCTTCATGCTCAGCCAGATAGTTGCCAGCTGTGGCATTAGCTAAAATCATCAGCTCGCTAACCAAAAGCTGCGAAGGAGAATCGGGCGCTTCACGTTCAATTAAAATCTTTCCCTCTTTCACTTTTACATTTACACGAGGGAAAGGCACCACCATAGCCCCATTGGCCAAACGCTTTTCTTTAAGTTTGCGGACGATGTCCATAAACTTGCTCCAACGCCCCTGAGCTAAATATTCATTGGCAGAGTCATATGTAAGACGTTCGGCTACTTTTATGACGCTGGAAGCCATTTTTGAAGATACAATATTAAAATCAGCATCAAAATCGATTAAGAAAGAGAAAGCCAAGCGCTTTTTGCCAGCCACCAAACTGCAAACGCTATCAGAAAGGATTTCCGGACACATAGGCACTTTTAAATCTGGCAAATAAATGGCCGTGCCGCGCTGCAAAGCTTCCTGATCTATTAAAGACTCCGGAGTTACATAATTAGAAGCATCGGCAATATGGATACCGATACGGAAAGTTCCATCTTCATTTTCTTCAAAGCTTAAAGCATCATCGATATCTGTTGTTGTATCATCATCAATAGTGACACAAGGCAAATAGGTAAGATCGAGTCTATTGTCTTCTGTTTTGGCATTACCATCTTCGTCTAAGAACTTAACGCAAGACATAGCTTCTTGCAATTCATCTTCTTCAAATTGCGTAGAAATATTGTATTTGCGTAAAGCTAAATTTTCATGCTCATTCCAAATGCCAGTTTTGAGCATAAACTGGAAAGGAGCATCGCGACGGGTAATATCAACCGATTTTAATAATTCGTTGATTTCTTTGTAACGATGTGATTCGGAGCCATTGACAGCTACATCGGCGAAACCACGCAAAAGCTTTTTGGCATTTTGTTCAAATTCTTCAGGATAAGTCAACTGAGAAGCATCGCTAACAGGGTTTTTCCAAATATTTAGCACCCATTGACTTAAAGCGGCTTGCTCTTTGCGATTAAATTCTTCGGCATCACGTCGTTGGAAAATTTCTTGCACCTGAGCTTCAGTACGTCTTATATAGCCGCTACCTTTGCGATAGAAATATACGCTATCATTATCTAAACTTCTGTAGGTAGCCGAAAGAGCTTCTGAATCGGTACGGCTTAAAATTAAGTCGCTTATCTCCTCCAATGGCCAAAGATGATCGTCACTTTCACCTTCTAAAAGTTCCCACAACTCGGCTGGATCGATTTGAGAAGCCAGCTCTTCACGCTTAGCTTGAGCTTTAGTTAAGGCCTCGGCTAACATATCGTAAGAAGAATTGGGATCGATAAAACCGGGAACAATAAACATAGCCTTAGAATCGGCAATTTTTTCTTCACGGTTGCGGATATTGCGAACAAAAACTTTGCCCGGCTTGTCCTGACGCAAACAGACGGCAGGTAAAAGTTTCTTTTCTTGGATATACTCTAAATAAGAGCCTGGAGTTATCACTTAGGTGCACTTCTTTTCTAGCAAAGCTCAGCTTCGCAAAATCGATTGAGGGGGAAAAATATTATAGTTTATTTTTGGGAAAAAGACAGCTTTTTAAAAACCTTTAGCCCAACAGACGTCAGAAATAACTTTGCTTTCCGGACTTATTCTCTTTAAATTATCGCCAACCAAGTCGACGGTATAAATGGCATTGTCTTTGACAAAAGCGACAGTATTTCCGGACGGATTCCAAGTAGGAGACGAACATCCACCTTCATGCACAATAGTGCGCGATTTCTTAGAAAACATATCGTAAAGAACAATTTGACCATCGACTACAGCCGCGATACTGCTGCCGGTAGGAGCCATGCAAGCTTGCACAGCACCAGGCATCACTTCTTTAGTTTCTCCATCAGCTTTAGCTGAATCGGTAGCATACAAAGCTGTTTTTCCGGAAGAGCTAGCATACGAGAAAAGAATATCTCGTCCGAAATTAGACCAGCTAGGTGGCCCTAAACGCCTAGCGTCAATTAAACATACAGGCGATTTACCTATTTTTTGCACAAAGATGCGTTGCTGTTCTTGAGTCACATCTCCACGCAGATATGTAAAATATCCTTCATTATCGCGACTTAAGCAAGGAAAAGCCAAAGGTTCACCGGTTTTTACGAGACCTTCTTCTTCGTGAGTTTCTAAGTTGATTAGTCTCAGTGAATTGGGCTCACTGCAAACATAGATCATCAAACGACCATTACGTGACAAACTTGGAGAAGAAGCGGGAGCGCCATTTATTTCTGCTTTACTTTTAAGTTTATTGTAAGCTCGACGCCCTTTAGAGCTGATATGAGAACGTTCCGGCACGTCTCCTACTACATAGGTAGAATGTTCTCCATTTTTATCCATCCACTCAATACGGGAGCGCCCCCCTTCTACTATAGAATAGTAAAGGCGCCCCTCTTCCGGTAGAGGGCCTCGATCTGAACACGCAACCGTACTTAAAGCTAGCATAGTTATTAGAAATGTCAGCTTGAATTTACTAATCATATCGCCCTCAAAAATTAATTAGCCGCTTTTAATTCACAACCGGGATAATAATGTTTAATGATGTCAACATAACTTTGACCGGCTCTAGCGCGTCCTTGAGCGCCCTCCTGACACAAACCGACGCCGTGTCCCCAACCGCCTCCTTTAAAAACGATACCGTTATCAGCCTTCTCAATATAAAATAAAGTACTCTTTAAACCAGAAGGGCCGATCTTACCGCCGCTAGTTAACCAACGGATTTTATCACCGCTTACAGTAAAATTACCCTTGTCGGTAGCAATAGACAATTCGGCAACGCGACCGCTGCCAGTACGTTTAGTAACCGTTATATCGGTCAAATTGCCAATGTCAGCAAGTTGAGCTCCGCACAAAATCGGCAAAGAAGCTTCCAACATCTTTTGGAAGTTTACTGTTGAGAAATCGGCATGCCAGCGAAAACGAGAAGCTTCTTTGCAATAAGACTCAGGCGGATTATCGATAAAAGCTCTGAATCTGTTCTCTAATTCGGGAGTATTTTCTACTATAGCAGATAAATTGGTCGGTTGTTTTTCATTTTCGGTAGCTTGATTTTGCTCCGGAGCGTAGTAATCTTCATATCCATTGTTATCATAATCGGAAATATACTCTACAGGAGCGTCGCTATTCCAAGCTAAGCCATTGATAGTATCGCTGGAAGCTACTAAATAACTGAGCGGCTGAGCCATATCCCACACATTTTCAATACTTTCGCCCATACCGCCACAAACTGCGTGATAACGCGTATCAGCCAAAAACTCGTTGTAACAAACGATCATACCTTTAGTAGCTTCAATTTGGGCGTTGACGTTGGCATTTTCAACACCGGCGCCACCATAAACATGGCAATGGACACCAGAGCAAAGATCATATCCTTCTTTATCGTGACGTCCCAAATTAGATAAAGTATAAGAACGAGCTACGCAAGCCATAGCTTTTAAAGCTTCATTATCAAAGCGAGCAGGCACCTCACTAGGTACTACTCCTTTAAGGTAGTCTTCTACAGGCAAAGTATTGATTACCGAGATTGTATGTGTATTGTCCTGGCCCGGACGAATGGCAAAAGTAAGACTCCCGCGATAAGAAGCTTTTACTTGAGATTTTTTCTGCACATTAATAGAAGTTAAAGTGCAAACAGTAGGATCGCCAGCTAAGGAAACAGAGCCGTTGCCATAAGTTTCAGCAGCCCGTAAAGTCACAGGCTCCTCGCTGTTAAAAAGTAAATGATCTTTTTCATCATAAAAATTAAGTCTCATTTTTTTCCACATAGTGGCAATAAGACGAATTTTTACTACCGAAGCCTGGCCATCTGGATAGATAATGCCATTGGGGGCAGTTATTTCAGCTTCATCTAGAATGTCCGGCAAACCGACTTTTATTTCAGTTGAAGGAGAGAAGGCTTTTTGAGTATCTTGGCTAGACTCTATATAAGAAGCTAGCATAGCTTGGTTGCTGGGCTCTTTAGAGTTGTCTTGAGTCCCTTGAGCATTGGGAAAAGCAGCAGAATTCGCTTTATGCTCCTTTATGGTTCTGGCATAAGAAACATACATAGTTATCAAGCAAGCTATAAGGGTGAAGATGCAACTATATAAAAAACGCTGTTTGTTATTGCTCATGCCTTTATCCTCGTTGTCCTGATTGCAAATTGACCAAAGCTTTACGTAAACTGCCATGGGCTTCTTTTAAGGCTTGCTGAGCTTCCGCAAAACTGACTTTAGCTAAAGAAGCAGCCATTTCTATTTGGCGTTTTACTAGCTTGGCATTGCTAGCTTTGACATCGATCATCATATTGCCCGCACAATGGCCCAAAGAAACCATAACTCCGGTAGAAATCATATTCAAAGCCAATTTAGTGGCCGTGCCAGCTTTTAAGCGAGTCGAGCCGCGCAATACCTCCGGCCCTACAGCCAACAAAATAGGAAAATCAGTCTCTGTAGCCGCTTTGGCACCGGGATTGCAAAAAATAGCTCCTGTTTGGATGCCGGCTTCGCGCAATTTCTGTAAACCGCCCAAAACAAAAGGTGTACTTCCTGAAGCTGTTATACCAATAGCGAAATCTCCCCGATTGATAGAGCGCTTGCTAAGCTCAATATAGGCCGCTTCCCTATCATCTTCGGCATTTTCTACTGCTTCTACCAAAGCACCGGAACCGCCAGCGATAATAGCTTGTACTTGTTGGTGACTAGTGCCGAAAGTGGGAGGACACTCAGCAGCATCAAGCACCCCCAGACGACCACTGGTGCCGGCTCCAAAGTAAAAAAGGCGGCCACCATTTTTTAACTTATCGGTAATAGCTTTTATACACTCGGCAATAGTGGGCAAAGCCTCCTGGACAGCTAAGACAGCTTTGGCATCTTCGCTATTCATAAGTTGCACTAATTCCAAGGGAGTCATTTTATCTAAATGCAGACTTAACGGATTGGATGCTTCAGTTAAATTTTGCATAATCTTATCAATACCACTTTCAAAAAGACAAAAAAGCTTGAAAGGGGCCGCAGCCTTTTTCAAGCTATCAAATGACTAAGACCAAGCGTCTTTGCGTCGTTTTACTTCTACTACCGGAGTCTTATCTTCTTTTATGCTCTTATTAAGCTCGGCACGTACCATAATGGCACACAGAAATCCGATACAAATAATGCCAAAAATATCAGTACTGGTAATTTCTCCCTTAAAAAGCCAAACTGAACTTATAAAAATAACACATAAACTTAGACAAGCTCCAAAAATCTCACTGCGCTGAGCATCTCCGTCTTTTATGAATATATTGGTGATTTCTTTTAAGTAGCCACCACCGGGAATAGGATGTTCTTTGAGAATAGTCCAAGGCAAAAGTTCGCGGGCAACCAAAGCCCCTAAAGGAACTAGCAATAGGGCCATAAGCCAAAGAAGCCAGACGCTGTGATTAAATAAAGCTACAATATAGGCGCGACAAGGAGAGAGGCAAAAAGCACTAAGCAAAAGACTTACCACAGAAGTAGCAATCATGGTGCCGTTAGTTACCGAGCCGTCTTTTATATTGGTGAGCATCCTCTCTTCAACGCCGAAATAAGGAAGATAGCGCAAAGCAACTACTGTCAAAATGACAGTTAAGTCTATAAATAGAGCCAACAAAACGACAGCCGCTGTCAAAGTAGACATCATGCTCGGAAACGGAGTGCGAAAACCGAGCAAAAAATCGAGTCCCAAAATAGCGGCTGACCAAGCTAAAATGTGGTATACGTAAGATTTGTTAACTCTGTAACTACACCAAAACAGAAAAGCAGCCACAAAAAGCAGCAAAATTCCGATATTGACAACAGAACTGTCAAAAGGCCAAAAATAATTGCCCGCTTCGTTCAATAAAGACGAGTCAAACGGATTTACTAACGAACGTTGCAAATCGGGATGTATAGCCAGATTTTTGTATTCTTCGCCAGCAGCTTGAGCCAGAAAAAAGAAAAACATGGGAAAGCCTCGATTTTCCTAACTATTGTCATGCTATCGACAGATCGGCTGCTCGCTTAATCTTCATCAAGCACCAAGTTAGGTATGCGACCATTGGACCATTCCAAAACAGCCGTACCGCCGGCAGGCATTTCGAGCCAAGCGTGTCCCCGTCTATCGTTGCTTAATTGTTTAACTGCCGGAGTTCCCGTTCCTTCAATTAGCGTCCAAATCGGCGATTCTGCACCTTTTTCTTCTAATTCTTGCATGCGAGTCTTAAGCACTTGATCGGAAATAGAGTGCATAATCATTCTAGCCCGGCCGTCACTCAATTTAACCCAGCGTCTGCCAATAGCTGGATCAACAACAATAGAGTCTAAAATGGCTGGACTTTTCATTAGCAAACCGGCAAAGCGCACACCTACGGAGTGCGGCCCTTGACGCAGAGGACGCGGCCCATTGATAAAGACACTGTCTACGCAAGGATCGTCGGTAGCTCCACCTAAATTAACCCTAAAGATCTGGTCTCCGTCGATACGAACCATAATAGAAACCAAAGCGCCAGAGAAACTACTCTTTAAAAAGTCCATAGAGAAATAATAGGGATCGTCACGTTCTACATCAAAACGCATCCAAAACATATTATCTCTACCGACTACTACAAACTGACCGGGAGTGCCACCGGGATAATTTATATCAGCTACATCGAAAGCTTTTTCAACAGCTTTTCCAGCCTCAAGTTCAACATTTGTACCAGCAAAAGGATGACAAATATCTTGGGCCTCAATCCACTCAGAGCAACCGTGAGCTGACAATAAATAATTTACTAAACTTTTGGCTTTAACATTTTGGCCGCGATCATCAAATTTATGAATATCTATAGCAGCACAGCCGGCCAAAGTTCCGTATATATTGTTGCCAGTACAATCTTTTAAAGCCAATAAATTTTCTACAAGAGCGGCTGTTCCCAAAATAGAGCGAACTTCTTCTTCGGGACGAGGCGCCAAACAATAGGGCACTTTACCACTTAAAGCCAATTTGGCCAGCAATCCCATACCTTCTTTTTCAGCCGAAGCTTTGAAATCATCGTTTTTGAGAAGTTGGGCCGCCTTAGCTAAAGCCATAGCTGCATATTGTCTCTCTGGATAGAGAGTAATACCAGCTACTTTTTTATCTTCTTGAGGTACTTTGTAGGTACGTTCTCTGTTATCTTCAGTCACGTACGACAAGTGGGCGCCGTAAGGATATTGCTTGGTGTCTGGGCGCATAGAAGTCACTAAGCCATCGGCTAATTTGGCTATTTTGTCACGTCTACCAGCATTGGGGCGGTAATTTTCCAAAAGGCATAAAGCTAATACGGCTTGAGACGCAGCGTCTACGTGGCCATGAAGCCAAGCCGGTTCAATAAGACCATGTACAGTATTACGTCGGCCATAAATTTTTAGCCAATCGTCAACAAATTCCAAATCGCGCTCTGCCGATTTAACTAGACGCTCTGCTAGATTTCCCTTTCCGGAAGTAACAAGCGCTCCTCTAGCCTTTACATGAGCAGCATAAGCTCTAGTATAAAGATCACTATCTGGCTCTTGCGCACAAAGTTGCTCAAGCTTATTCAAAGTGCCCTTATCTAAAGAGGCGCCGTTTTTAGCTTGCAACAATCCGGAATAGATATTGAATAATTCTTGATAGGGTGGTTCGACAGTTTTTACAGATAAAGCCGATTTCTCCGCTGAAGAAGTTTTGGCTTCCTTCTTGGTAATTTGCACTTTCGGCTTATTTTCTGGCACAATACTGTTTTTTACATCGGGAGAAATTCGCGCAGAATTATTTTCAGATCTATTTATTTGAGCAGGAGGCTCACTTACGGGAAGCGTTTTGCTACTATCTTCAGTTTTAGGAGCATCTTCTACTCTAAGCGGAACTTCCTGATTATTGATCGAATCGTGAATAGTAGTCACAGGATGAGGAGGCACAAAAAACTCCTCTTCGTTTTGAGCACTTGCAGAGTGCGAACTCAACAAAGCTATGCTCAATAGAATAAAAGCATAATGAAAATATCTGTTCATTTTTTTACGGCTTCAAAATTTTACAAATTGGGATAATTTAAAGGCTCAACTTGTTCGGCAGATTGCGGAACTATAGCACTTTTATCAGGCTCAATAAGGCCCGGTTCGGGCATTTCTGACTTAGATTGCTGAGAATCTTCGCTCTTGAATGAACCTTCAATCAAAAAGCGTCCCATAACTTGTCCCACTGCTTGCACTTTATTAGTAGCCAAATCTACACTGACCCTCTGGCTGGAGAGCCAATCATTATCCCCATTTTCTAAGCGCACATTACCGGACATTTCTATATTAGAAGCAACACGATCATATTTGGCTTTATCAGAGAAGACTTTACGCTCACCTTGACGGAAACGGATATTTCCTTTGGCGTAACCAATACCTTGAGACCAATTATATTCAAATTCGTCAGCTTCTAAATAAGCCGGTTCAGCGCTACTCTTGGCTGATTCTTTACTATCCTGTAACTTAAATTTAGTAGAGACGATCTTCACTCCGCCTTTAAAAATAGCTCTCTGATTACCATAATAGACGCGCAAAGAGCGACCGGTGACGGAAGTACCGGGCTGAGTCAACTTGATATTGCCTTGAAAATCGGCAATTTGAGTATCTGTATGATACTTGGCAAAAGAAGAAGTCATGACGGCATCTTGGCAAGTAAATTTCACATTGCCTATGAGTCTGACTAACTTTTCCTTCTCGTTGTAATCACCACGATCGGAATTTAAAGTGACGGCTTGCTTACCGTTAGGTACATTGCCTTTGTTTTGTTCGGCTGCGGCATAGCCAAAGCAAGAACATCCCAAGAGACAAGCCAAAGCGATCGCAGCTAAACTACGTCTTATATTCACCATAAATCCTCACGCTCTAGATAGAATAGATCAGTCCAAAAGGGTCGACTCTTTCGCCAACAGAACCAATATACCCACTAAAAGCTAATGCTAATTTTTATTTTTACTGCTTAATACAAAAAATGGCGCCATATAAGCCGCCATATAGGAGAGACTTGCTCCATTTATTTATTTAGCGAGCCATTTCGTACATAATTACTGCACCTGCAGCCGCGACATTGAGAGATTCGCTCTTGGCAGATAAAGGAATATGTACTTTTATATGTTCTTTGCTGCGCCAGGATTTGTCGACTCCTTTTACCTCAGCTCCCAAAATGAGTGCTGATTTGGTTGGGAAATTTACCTCTTTAATATTCTGGCCACCGTGAGCCTCAGCAGTAATTAAAGTAAAACCTCTATCTCTAAGCTCACAACTCCAAGAGTCTAACTCATGCTCATCTACACGCAAAACCGGCATATGAAATACGGCGCCAGCAGCTGAGCGCACAGCTCTAGCATTGAAAGGATCCGCTCCACCACAAATAAGCACTGCCTCAAAACCAAAAGCCAAACCAGAACGAATAAGCGTGCCTACATTGCCAGGATCTTGA
>ERZ869991.68-NODE-68-length-28469-cov-5.412123_pt1 | contig 28469 bp, 17 predicted proteins | sample MGYA00520862_ERZ869991 | MGnify/ENA primary metagenome ERZ869991 (study PRJEB32232, sample SAMN07284978) | human gut metagenome | biome: human-associated habitat; material: feces | host: Homo sapiens | place: Tanzania | collected 2014-08-11 ...
TTGGCCTGATATTAACTACGTCAAGAATAAAGTCCTTGACTATCCAACATGTCTTTACTATATTCTTACTGCGGAAGATGGCGAAACTATTATCTTCTGGAGTAAATACTATGGAGTATTTCCTACGAAGACTCCTTCTTCTGCTTTAGCATTCGATGATAGTCAGAGAATCAGTAACCCTGAATATACAATCAGCTACAAATACTCTTGGAAGGAAGACTTCAACCCTCTGTCTCTCGTTGAGTTCAATACGCACGGATGGAATCGTAACTGGGAGTATATAAGAAGCTACCAGGAATCTGTTCTTGGTACTGGATATACCTGGGCAGGAACTCCGTTCATTGAAACTTTCCGAGCAAATAATAAAGAGAATGCTCTTCCTTACACCTTTAAACTCCGCTTCCATAAAGCAAAATAATAGGAAAGGAGAATAACCCCATGGCTAAAGTATCTACGGTCGAAAAGATCGTTGTTGATCGTGACTATACTGATGGCTATGCCATTAAAAATACTGCTTTAACTACACTGGGTGAAAAATACTTTGGTGATGCGACCCTTGCAGCACTGAACGTTGGTGAACTTGGTTTCACTCTGGAACAGGACGCCAATGCTATTGAAGATGCAATGAATACTGCATCTGTGCTGATTAACGAGGCTTTCCCTAATAAAGCAGTTATTCCTGAATCAATTTATTCCCATGCTGCAATTCATCAGCTTGATAACTCATTTGCGAGAGCTGGTGAATGCACATTCGTTCTTCTCTTACAGCAGTCTGATATCCATGACTATGGAAGTGAAAATAGCGCAAACGGTACTCGTACTTTCTATATTGCAAAAGAAACTGTGATTACCGTTGAGGATATTCCTTTCACTCTAGACTACGATATCATCATTGAAGAGAAGAAGAAAAATAATACTGGCACTTATGAGGCCGAATATATCTATAGTGCCAAGTATGATATGAGCATCAAGAATACGATTTCTGATATCACAAACCCGTATCTGAAACTTCGTAAAGTTGGTAATGGATTACTAATGCTGGAAGTTACCTGCCATCAGGTAGAACGTACCGAAATGCATGAATCTATCATCACGAACACGAAGATCAACTACCCGGTTCTGGAATTTGAATTCACTGATACTCTGGACGGTTTTGATATCTTCTATAAGGCTCCTACAGACAGCGATTATACTGCACTGGAAAAACGTGTGAAGTTCTCACTTCCAACAAAAACTCCTTTCTGTTATTATCGCTTAAAAGATGATCAGACTTTGGAGATCACCTTCTCCGCAAAGGATGGTTACTTCCAGCCAGACTTCAACTCTGATATCAAAGTTATCACTTATACCACAAAAGGTGCTGATGGTAACTTCGAGGAATACAACGGTAAAAACGTTGGCTTCCAGATGGACAACGAACGCTTTGATTATAACGAAAAGATGATCATTGCTGGTAAGGTTGTCTCACCTTGTGCTGGTGGTGCTGGTAAACTGTCTTTGGATGCACTTCAAGCTCTGACAGTTGAAGCATTCGCTACTGCTACTGAGCTTTCCACTGAGAGTGATATCAGTACTTACTTCTACAACTACAAGTATCGTTACGACAACGAAATCTTCGTTCTGAAGCGTCGTGATGATATTACAGAGCGTCTCTTCTCGGCGTTCTTGCTGATTAAACGAGATGACTTTATCTATCCCACAAATACGCTGTACCTGAATATCAACGGTAACGAGTTTGACCTTGCTGAAAATAGTAATGTCTATACTCTGAATCCTGGTCATCTCTTCGTCTATGACGGTGACAGCAGAAATAGCGTTCGTATGCTTCCTCGATACATGTCTTACGATAAGACTATCGTCGATCATCTTTTCAAGGATCGTTATGAAACTGGAGAGATTTGGTTCACTGATAACGTATGGGAGCACTTCGTCGGTACAGATGAAGATCGCCATGTAGACCACTTCTTTATGAAGGCTGATGACGGCATGTGGCGTCAGTATGATACGAATGGTAACATCATCAGCTACGCTGAATATACGGATGACGATATGACCAAAGAAAATGGTCTTATCCAGATGCTGTCTCTGGTACAGAAAACGATCCGTTATCGTACTGAGACTATCACCATAAAGCATTACGTTGATATCGATGGCACTTACTATCTGTCCGATGGTACTCATTACAGTGCAGACGGCGAAAAGATTGATGGTGATATTAGCACTGATACACTCACCAGTCTTATTGAATCTGAAACCGTCGTTTTGGATACTATTTCAAAGCAGGTATACTATCGCTGTGATGAGAACGGTGATATCGTTAACGATGAATACATCGGCTACGAAAAATACGCAAAAGATATCTCCATGTATAACATGCACAATGTCGGTCAGTACTACGTAGAAGATACCAATGGCTATTCTCGTTATGATTGGGATGGTAATAAACTAGAAGGTCGTATCGACTTCGAAGATATTCGTCCTGATATCCTCTCTGGCAAACTGGAGAAGAAAACAGGCTATCAGTTCATTTACACTAATCCGTTCCTAATCTCTATGAGTAAGAATCCGAATCTGGTTGGTCTTTACAAGAACATCCAGAATCAGATTACTACCTTGGAATACGTCAGTGCAAACGATGAGATTGCTTCTCAGTTTATTACTTCTAAACTGAAGCTGAATCGTCGAATCGAAGAGAATCGTAGCTTCGATCTGTCCCTTAGTATCATCCCTTCTATTGAGCTTCCGGATGGTTATGTCTATACCATGAATGGCTATAAGAATACCAATACTGGTAAGCTGAATGACGTTCGTGTCTTTGCTGAGTTCTACGACAATAAGACGGTTGTTGGCTATCTTGAACTCTTCCCGACTGAAGTTGATACTGCCGATTCTTCCATGGTCACATTCGCCAATAAAGTTATTACAAATAACTACGTGACGATCAATAAGACATTTGCAGTTATGAACCTGGTAACTGGTACCAATAATACTGCAAGCTTCGTTCCAATTGAAGCATGCAAGATCAATATCTACATTTGCTGGAGAGATGGCAGAGGTGACGTTCAACCGAAGTTCTTCGACTACTATCGTCCTGTAGATGATAAGGGTAATCCCACCACTGGCGGTGATATTGATCAGTACTCCATCGTCAATATTTATTCTACGACTGAAGAAGGCCTTACCTTCATTGAGCCTCTGAATATGATGCGTAGTACTGTGACATTCACTCGTGGTTCTCTGAATAATGATGGCACTGAAGATTGCTTACTGTGTAACTTCTCTCTGCTTCCTATGGTGAAAGCAGATATGGTGAATAACGCAGATACCTTCGATACATTCATTACCCGTGTTACCGATAATTATCGTTATTTGGAAGAAACCAACCCGAGACTTCGCAACAACACGAACTTGGATGTGAAGTTCTATAACACCTACGGTCGTAGTAATAACTACTACATCGGTGATGATCAAGAACTCATTGACCGCGTTAATATCAGTATTTCGTATGATGTTAAACTGATTGATGGTGTTACTGCAACTAGCGTTGCTACTGAGATCAAGAACTTCATCAAGGAATTTGTTGAGAAGGTTAATTCTTCTGGTACGAACGATCTGTATATCTCTAATATGATTAAAGCAATTGAGAATAACTTTGCTTCCGTACATCATCTGAGATTTACAGGTATCAATAATTACGACCCGAGATATCAGACCGTCTGTATGAAAGTTAGCGATCTGAATGATCTTACGAAAGACGAACTCCGTCAGTACGTACCGGAAGTCCTGGTCGTCTCTACGGATGATATCAACCTTAACGTTGAGGTCGTAAAAACATTAAGTTAAGTTTCTGACATTAAAATACGTTTAATATATAAGAAAGGTGGCTATGAATTATGAATTCTGCAATTCAGGCAAAACTGGATACTGCTGGATTAGATGAGCGGGAAGCTAAAGTTCTCGACTTCATTCAGGCCAAAAAAGATGCAAAGGAAAAGCTTGACAGCATGGCTGCCTTTAAAGCTAGTCCTACTCATCAGAATGCAATGGCAGCTAAAGCTGCTGAGGACAGTAAGTCCGTTTGTATCGATACAGTGCTCGGCAAGATCTATCAGAATGCTCTGCCTTACAACGACCCTGACAAGAATCTTTCTTCGGCAGCAGTCGGCGGCGAAATTCACAACTTCCTTGCTAAGCGCACTGACGGTAAACCGACGGAATATTATGTCCGTGAGGCACTGAAGCGTACTAATTCAGGAGTTCTGAAAACCATCGTAACAGAAGCTGAAAAGGCTTGCTCCAAGTCACTGTCGTTTAAGAAAAAGAATATCGGTCACATCGATGTTACTTCTCTTAATTACGACCCCAATGGCATGGATAATACAGTCGCGGCTATTACTGGTAAACTCAGTGGTGATGAGATCAGTGAGATCATCCAGAACAATGTAGCAAACGCCATCAATGACGAAAAGCAGAAAGCTGCTGCGGAGACTCAGTATAAGACTGATATCCAGGATACTTTGGCAGCTGATGATAAAGTTATGGATGATGCTTCCATGGAATCAGCCATGGCTAAGATCACAAACTTTAAGTCCGCAAGGCATCCGAAGGTATATCAGCCTTCGCTCTTTGAGGCCGTCATGATGAACAAGGCCGAAAAGATGAATGGCGCTGACCCGTCCGCTATTTTCACTGAGGCTGTCCATGAGTATACTAAGCTGGCTATGCTTAAAGCACTCAAGCTCGAAGACTTCAATCTTCAGACAGTAAAGGAAATGGCTCACGACTACATCAACGGCAAGTACTAATAAACACATAAAATATGACAGGCATAAGGAATCGGTATTATTCCTTATGCCTGTCATTTTACTTTAAAATCTGCCGAATGTAAACTTTATCATTCACATCCACAATATCAATTAGTGCATCAAAAATTGATACGTCGCAACCAGCGCTTTCAGAAGTTAATGCTCGAATTTCATCAGAGTTAATAGAATGATCTTCGGTGGATGATACGATCAGGTTCATTGGATCAATTTCTTTATAAGTAATATCATTTTTGTCAAGAATTGATTTAACGGAATCCATGATCGTATCAGTATATTTTGCAGCTTCAGTAAGATAATTAGACATTTTATTTTAAGCCCCTTTCTTAAAGCGTTATATGCTTAAATTTTATGGTGATGTTTGATAGAGCATTATTAACTAATGTATCATATCAAGCATCACCATAAATTTATTTAATCACCATCAGGAGAAGTATCCGGATTAGCAGTTGTACCAGTATCTCCGGTATCAGGATTGGGAGTTCCACCAGTCTGATCACCACCGGTAGTGTCCTTACCAGGATCAGTTGTATCACCACCACTTACATCATCCTTCTTATCCGAATCACCAGTACCCGGATCAGGAGTCGGATTAGTGTCACCAGTGTCAGAACCAGATCCATTATTCTTTGTACAGCAATCACACTTGCAACCACCATACGGCTTATCAGTACTCGTATCATCGTCATCACCCATACTACCGCCGTTTGCTTCCACAAGCTTCTTGATATCATCGATATCATAAACGGTATTGAAGTTATCAACGATGACTTCCACGTTCAGAATGATCTGATCAGCCTTGCCATCAATCTTGACAGTATAGCTGTTGTCCTTCGTAGCGCAAGGAACATCCGCCATCACAACTTCAGTGTAATCAGCAGGAGCTTCCAGCGTTACAGGAACAGCCATAGCATCAATGATGTTAGTGCCGATCTTAGCATTTGACAGGAAACGAGAAGTGTAGTTGTTATGAGTGATTTCATTACGACAATCACACATATGATGATACAGATTATACTGTGCATTATGATAACGATGATCGATATCATTTGCATGCGCAACCTGCTCATCCAGGCCGATCATGTAAGTATCGGTACCATAAGTAGTAGTTGCCTTCACAGAATTAATCCGCAGAGTATACGGATACTGCTGGTAGCAATTCTTGATACCATACTTTGCAATATTCGGAATAGGAATTTCAATACGGCCATCAAAGACATACAGCCGATGATACATCAGATTATTCTCGCTATCAACAGGATTGAGAATAATACCATTGCAACTCTTCGCAAGAGTGGAAAGAGCACCATTAGCAATGCATTTTCCATCCTTATTGAAGAGCTCATAATCAGCAGTAAGCAGGAAGTCAGTGTTAACTCCAACGATGCTCTTGATTTTTTCATTGATGATAAATTCCTTCATGAAAGCAACACGCTCACTATTCCGATCCGTAGTCAGATCAGAATGATAGCAATACATGTCGACTTCATACTCATTATTCGGATTCTTTGTTACCTGAATGCCTGACTTCTTGTAGTTAGCACCTTCAGGAACTACGATATTGGGGGATTCGTCGATCATATAATACTGACCATCGAAATACCCAAACATCTGCTGAGTAGCCATATATTAACCCTTCTTTCGTAATTTATTGTAGTTATACGGGCAATCGTGCTCGTCTGCCCATTCTATATGGATTTCTATCCGAGGTTTTAAAGAATAGTACTTCTTACTAGTACCTTCAATGATTAAAGAATCATCTTCTAATAAAGTCGATTGGATCATATCAGAATATGTCTTACCGAGATTATCCCAATCAGGTTTTGTTATAGGCCGGATCCAACCAAGTTCTGCTAGCACAGTATCCACTTTATTCATAGATCTTGGAATAGGCAAATACGATACGCATTCAAACTTGCATTGGGTAATGATATGAGGCAAATTATTTTTCTTAGCAAACTCTTTAAAGATATCTCGATTTACTTTGGCACCCGATACATAAAATGTATTTGACACAGAAGAAAATCGAGGTCTAGGAGTTGCCGTTGGAACTAAATAGATTACGAAATCTAAATCATTCCAATGAATATTTCTAATGTGATAGATCCGATCAAGGATCTTATTCTTTTGAGGCTTAAGTTTTAGCTCGCTAAGCATATACTCGAATCGAGCATCTCTATCTTTTGGAATTCTACCATATAATCCCTGATATTCTCGTTCAATCTTCTTCATAAAAATTATACACGTGTAAACGATGCGATCATGCTTTCAAAGCTATCGACAACTGCATTCTCAACGTTTTTCTTTGCATTCTTAGCAGAAGAAGCTACGATTGCAGTAACGTACTTGACACGGTTAGAAAGCTGCGGCGTAATCAAGTTAACACCACAGTTCGTTGCAATAAATTCAATTAAGCTTGAATTCGCCAGGAAAAGTAATGCAGAACCTGCAGGCGTCATAGTCAGATCAGAATAAAGATCTTTAATCTGCAACTGGACACGAATTTCCATAGGATAGCCATCAACTGACCAATCAGAGTTAGGAGCACGGCTAATACTAAGGCTTTCAACGATACCCAAGTTACAAGAGAAAATGCCAGGATAATAAGCTTTCACAATAAACGGTGCGCCGTAAGTATTTGCCGTTTCCTGCTTCGGAAGAGCAAGACACATCAAATGGAAAAGCGGCACAAGAATATTGATATAGAAGCTCATCTTATTACCATAGGGACTGCGCAGGTCAATTGTAAGATCGTACGATTTAGTATACTCAGATGACTGATAAATCTCAGGGAAAATCATCGTGTTACCACGAATGACATTACCAGCAGATCCAAGAAGTCTTCCAATCATACCACCAACGTAACTATTGGAATCGTTCAGCATTGCGCCAAGAGCACCAGCAGCACCACCAGTGAGTTCAGTAAATTGAGTCTGATCAATACCGCCACTATTTGCAATGAACGCAAATTCTTTCATGACATCATTTGCAGAATCAAAAATACCTTGCAATTTTGATGATGATGATCTATTACCAGCACTCTCACTAGAACTAGATGTAGAATCTACATAAAACTGAACGAAGTTCATCTGAGTAAGAAGATACTCAAGATTCTCAACGACGCTACCATCATTATCTGCAGCCATCTTCTGATCAATTGCTGTAATTTTGGTGCCGCCAAGACCGAGGAAACTAGTAATACCAGCAGCCAACTTATTTATGGTATTCGATGCCTTATTCTTCAACGCATTGAAGACATTGCTCGATGCAGTTGAATACTTATCAGCAGTCCAACGATAGTTTTCCCACATGAAAGTAGTCAATGCTGTAGTGCCATCGATATTTGCAGTATCAAGATCCAAGAATGCAGCGGCAACCTGGCACATGATATTCACATATCGCATGTAGTTGGTATAGTCCTGCTGGAAATCATAGTATCGAACTTTATCGCTTACTTTATCATCGTTATTAACACGAAGTGCTGGCTCCATTGCCTCATTAGCAGCTGAGATGAGAGCAGTTGTAGTACTTTCCTTCTGAGCACCTTTCTTTGCAGGAAGGTACACAGGTTTACCAGGCAAGATACTAACGACAGGAGCTTCCAGCATGATATTCTCAAGGAAAGTTCTACCGATAAGTTGATACTTAGGCTTCTGTGCAACAGAATACGTACGGTAATCACAATACTGTGTAAACTGATGAGGAATACCAAATAGTCTCATAGAGTACTTAGTAACATCTTCACCGTAGTTATCGATCATATTTGTGATCTGTGCATCAAAACCTCTTGCAAGACTAGTAAGATAATTCTGCGCAAAGTTACCACTATTACCAAGAGTTGATGTATTCTGACTTGATGTAGTACCAGAAATTACGGGTGAATCTGCTTTTGTCTGAACTTGAGCAGCAGCAGGATTATTTAAGGAAGAAGCTGGGACCGCAGCAGTCACAACACCATTACGGCCAATGACAACTCGATCACCATTAACCTGCATAACTTCATATGTGTTACTTCTTACGAAACTAGCGAGATGGACACCGTTGTAATCTCGTTCCGCACTACAAGTAACTTTCATGCCTTTTTCAAATGCCATGTGATAAATCCACCTCATCTTTCAATACGGAAATAAATGGTAAGGAAAACTCCTCATAAAGTTAGAGTTTTCCTTACCATTTTGTTTTCTAGCGGTTAAATACCAAAAGCAATTCTGCGTGCAGTAAGTTCTGCATTTGAAACGCCATCGTTACCAAAACCGCCATTTGATTTAAACGGAATCTTCACCGAAGGTTTTGAATTATTCGTTGAAGTACTTTCACCTCTTCCGCCAGAGCCGCCAGTGGGAAGAGTAGGAATATGGATATTCTCAATACCCTTCTTGATAGCATCCAGCTCACCAAGGTTATTCGTATTCGTATTGATGCTACCGAGGATATCAACTACCTTACCAATCAGAGCTACGATCTGAGAAGTTGTCTCAGTCGAACTGCCACCGGCATTCTGATACTGATTAACAACTTCCACGTTCGTCGGAGTCGAAGTAGTTGTATAAAGAGTACCAGTTGTAGCAGTAGCATTCTGAACTTCCTCTGCAACCGTATCGCTTGCAGGGGTAACAGGGTTTGTGTAATTGATATTATTATTGACAGTTGCACCAGTATCAACAGCCGTATTCTGAGGTTGTACTGTAGTCGTATCTGCAGTAGCCTGAGGAGTAGTCTGCTGAATGGTAGCATTAGATGCGCTAGAAGAACCGGTAGCAATCAAATTCGGGTTTGTAGCCATCGAATAGATAGTTGCCCAATCCTGCTTATTATAAGCATCCATATACTCCTGGTACAGATTACGAGTTGTAGTCTCGGTCTTCTCATGTGCAGCCACATTATCAAGAGTAGACTTGATAGTCGGCATATTCTCAGTAATAGCTGCGGAGACATTCTGCTTGAGAGCATCACCTAAGCCCATACCAGGGAACATTTCATCCAACTTAGCAGCCGCACTATTGCTAACTTCGGTTGCTTTAGTAGTGCCATCGGCAATCGTCTGATCGATATCACCGCGATTGTCTCTCACAACATCAGATGCAACGTCAACGAACATGTCCTTGCTCATTGCACTGACTTGATTCAGAGTATCCTGGCCGAAGATATCAGCAAGAGACATATCACCGAAGACACCACGTCCGCCTTTGCCTCTCTTATTAGCAGGAGCCCGCTTAGATGCACCGGTAACACCATCAACACCAGTTGTATTGACGTGAGTATCAATATAGTCCTTACCGGCAGCAAGACCCTGACGCATAAGATCAGAGAGAATAGGTGCAACTACATCTTCAGCAAACAGCTCAGATGCAGACAGAGATGCACGACGCTTTGCTTCAGCTTCATCAGCTTTACGCTTAGCCTCCTGCTCACGAATTGCCTTACGATCAATTGCGGGAGCATTATGACCAGTAAGTTTCTTATATGCCTTAGGCGCATTCTCATCATAATAATTTACGAGAGCATCAGCGATAATATCAGACGCAGCGCCACGTCCGCCATAACCAGCGCGGCGCTCATTACCAAATTTCTTAAAGATTTCCTGAGCAAATTTCAAACGAGGCGGATACCAACGCTTACTTTCATAAGCGTTTGCCTGCTTTATACCAGGCATTTCATAATCACCAAGAGCTGCAGCGGTACCCTGCTGGACAGTCGTTGCTTCGCGGAGATGTTGCAATGCAGTAAGATACGGAGCATGCGTAAGCTCATCCTTAGAAAATGCCAACTGCATATCAAGATTACCGATGGATGCATTCTGTTTCTTAGCAAATTCAAGAAGACGGTGTTTACGATTACCACTGGTTTTATTTCCATTAGCGCCAGTCCACTGAGCAAGGCCATAACCAACGTGGTCACTGGCAGAATCAGGCCATTTACCTGTACTATCGACTATGTTAGTATACGCCTTATCACTGCCACCGTAGTTAGGATATTTCGATTTATTCTGGAATTGATCCTCAAGGTTATTTGCACGAAGGCCGGATTCAGCTGTCCATGCACCCATCAAGCCAGCAGTACCATACTTGCTAAGATGAATCTGGTTTCTAAGGTATTTCCAAATCTTACTCTGAACAGCACTACCACCAACAGTTGTCATGCCCTTATCAGACGAAACTTCAGCAGCACCACTATCGTCGTCATAACTATAATCATCATAACTATCCTCATCATCACTACCATTATAGTCTTTATTGTAGTCATCAACAACCTGAGCCCAATCCGGAGATTTACCAGTAAGTGCAGCTTCAAATAGCGCATTTCCAACAGAAGAAAATGCTCCAGTAATTTTACTCAAGAAACTACTAGCCTTCGAAGAACCAGAACTATCAGAATTCACACTAGCAGTTGTAGGTGAACCATTATAATTCTTATCAACCTGAACGTCATGATTCGGAGCCTTGACAGCACCGTTACCGGGAGCGCCAACTCTCCACACTGTAGTGTATTGATTCTCTTCGTAAGAATGAATGGTTGCATATGGATCATTTGCAGAAGAATCTGATCCAACGTTATAGACGTAAGTATTTCCATCAACGTTAGCTGCAAAGATTTCGACATGGCCGCTCTTTGCAATAATATCACCCTTACGAAGATCATTGAAGCTCTTAAACTTCTCCATCGTAAAGTTACTGTCTTTCAGCAAGCTGCTATTACCCTTGGCATAAGTATCAGAACGAAGACTTGTTGTGCTATACGGCACGTTTCCATAGAATGCCAAACATGCAGTAACGAAACCAGAGCAATCGCGACGAACGCTAAGTGTCTTTCCGCCAATTGTAACATTAACAGTTCCGCCTTGACTATATCCGAGTTTACTTGCAGCAATTTGCTGTTTAACTTCAGCAACGATATTAATCCATTTCTCACGATTACCATATCCACCAAGAGTCGGATACATGCGATAAACTTTATCTCCACGTCCACCAAAGGACCATGCAGAAGAAGTATATCCAGCAAGTTTCGACGGAGACACAGAACCAGAATATTCAGGACCACGGGGATCGTTCACGACAACGTTACCGCCATTATCGAGGCCCTCGGCAACGAGATAATGGCCAGAAGAAGTATACGGACCAGCACCAGTTGCGTTCTGACCAAGCAAGACAACGGGATTTCCTGTATTACGAAGTTTATCGACAATCGTACTTGCAGACGGATTCATGGATTCATCCGAAGATACACCATAAGCGCTTGCAGCATTCTTGACGAAGTTTGCATTCGTACCAGTATCGTCACGATCGCCGGTCTTCTGAGCGAGACGAGCCAAAGATGTAGGATCGGTACCTCTACCAGTAGCATCGGTAAGTGCCATAGCCATAGCCGTAGGACCACAGCCAGAATCACTCATCTTAGCGCCAGCATCTCTACCATTTGCTTCAGCATAACTGTTATTAGCCCAACGAGAATCAGTCTGTGCGAAGTAAGTACCGCCATTCAAAGTGGAAGGCATTCCGCCGCGTCCACCCTTGCCAGTACCGGGAGCAATCTTACTAGCTTCATCCAGTGCGGCTTTAATATCAGCTTCGCTCATGTTAGCAAATTTCGAAGTATCGAAATTGACAACTTTATTACCGTTTCCACCACTGGAATCATCCTCACCAGTAAAGACGCCCTTAATCCAACTAAAGACGCCTCCAGCAATACCCTTGACCTTGTTGACAATGCCTGTCACCGCTCTCATGATACCAACGTACATATTCATGATGAATTGCACGCCAGCCTGGACGAGTTTAACGGCAGGATTCTTATCGGAACCAGACATCTTCTCACTGAAGAATCCGGTCATTGCCTTATTGCTGTCAGTGTATGTAGCAAGCTTCTTCGCATAAGTAATTGCATCCTTACCAATATCTTTTCCAGCATTAAGGACGGTTCCAATGGACTTAACAGCATTTGCAATGAACGACGTAACACCGCTAATCGGACTCATGAAGAATTTGTTGACACCGACTAATGCTTTTGCAATCGGCTGGTTATCATCGATCTTGCTTCCAGCTGACTTAAATTTATCAGAGTTACCACTAAAGGCAGCACGCGAAAGTTCACCATTCGTCTTAACAACAGTGGCGAGCTGAGTCTTTGCACTGCCTACAAGTTCTCCAACCTTAGCACCAGCGTTTGAAAATACTTTAGAGAATTTACCAGGAATAGACTTAAGAAAAGTACCAAGACTCTTAGCACTATCAGAGAATTTATCTCCCATGACCTTACAGCCTTCACGGAAGCCCTCGTACTGCTTAGAAGTCCACTGAGTAAATTCTTTATCTTTGTCTTTCCACCACTGATCGACGTCCTTTGTCCACTGAGTAAAGCTTGCAGCACTTGCGCTAAGTTTAGATCCAATAACCTTAGCACCATTCACAACGCCATTCTTTACGTTGCGGGCTCCATTTGCAATGTTACCGGGAAGGTCTTTGACTGCCGTAATAGTCTTCTTGACAAGTCCTTCTTTGACGATATCGCCACTCTGGAAACGACCGGTCTGATCGTTTTCAAAAACAGCTCTATCGATACCAGTCTCACTAAGAAGTTTTCCACTATTAACGTCATATGCATAATAAGTGCCGTCATCACCCTTACGATACTCAACGTTTGCGTTTTGATTATCGTAATAGATGCTTTCAGTCTTACCAAAGAGAGTATTCTTAATGGCTTTAGCACCCTTACCGACAAAACTATTCTTGACTGTCTTAGCCACAGTAGAACCAAGAGTCTGGTTCTTTTCATCGTTATAATCAGCAAAGGACTGAATGTTTGCAGCCGTTTCACCGTTTCTAGCTTGCTCTTTCCAAGTCTCTTTATCGACACTTGCATCAAGCAATCCGGTCTTGACCATTGTCTCATACTGAGCATCAAGACTACTATCAACGTCAGATGTATAGTTATTCTTGAGCTCATCCTGAGCGCTAGTCAGCTTATTCATGTCATCTTCACTGGAAATGACTTGATAAATAAGCGTAGCGGCCTCAGTGAACATATCAATTCCCAAAGTAGAAACGATAAGTTCGTTGACGCAATCGACAATGCTACCGACAGTAGTACCAGCGAAGCCACCGAAGAGTGCAGAAATTGCAACCATCTTAGCATCAACATAGCCACTTGTACGGAAGAGTCGAGCTGCACCGGTTGCACCATTAACAGCACCAAGAACGACCCAGGTAGATTCCTTAGCCAGTAAGCCTACGACAGTAGAGCCAAGAGCAGCAGCACCTGACAAAATCTTACCGACTTTAGCAGACAACCAACCCCAGCCAGACTTAATGCCACCGACGACTTTGGAAATCAGTCCTCCGAATTTACTAGCAGAGAATTTTCCAAATTTAGATCCGGCTTTTGTAGCAAGTGATGTAAAGAATCCCTTCACAATCTCAATGACTTTAGTAACGCCAACCTTATCAGCGGCTTTACCCATAGTCTCTGCAGTCTTACCAGCAAATTCGCCAACCTTAACAGATGCTTTATTTGCGGTAGACTGAGCAACCAGACCGAGCTTATCGACAGCTTCAGCACCTTGCATCTCTGCAATATTCTGAACGACGTCATCTCCAACGACTTGAGTTAAGCCCTTTCCGATACTCATACCGGTAGCAATATTAGCACCGATATTCTTTACGCCGCCAACAACTGCTTTACCGGCATTCTTAACAACACCGCCAGCACCCTTAAGTGCAGTACCGATTTGCTTACGATTCTTCAGGATAGGATCAAGAGCATTAATAGCACCATGCGCAAGTAATTTCTCACGTGCACCAGTTTCATTATATACCTGGCCATCCTTGTCATAAACGAAATTATTGAAAGCTCCACCAAAATCACCTTTTCCGAGAGATTCGGCGGTACGACCAAGACCAGCAAGTTCATCACCAAGCACGTCTCCAGTACTACGACCGTCGCCAAGCGCGCTTTGGCCGAATTTAAAATCTTCTGTAATACGGGCTGCTGCATCACCGATAGCAACACCAATCTTATTCAGAATATTAGGAATTGCTTTAAGTGCTTTGAAAATAAGAGGCGCTGCTAAAATCAAAGCACCAGTAATAAGACCCTTCTTCGAGAAGATAGAATTCCAAATGCTGCTATGCTTACGAACGCCTTCATTGACGTTGTCGATACCCTCAGTAACATGAGACTTGAATTCGTCTTCCTTAGCCTTTTCAGCTTCAGCAGCATTAGCGGCTTTCTGTTCTTCAGCAGTTTTGCCTTTTGCCTTATTGAATTCAACCTTTGGACCATCATGCTTTGTCAGGAAAGGAGCAATGTTGTTATTCATTGCAGGGACGTATCCCTTTTCCTGCCAATCATCACCAGAAGGAGCAGGCTCATTGATAACTGCATCAGTTGTCTGCTGAACTGCTTCGACTGTAGACTGAGTTCCTTTCAGAATACCATCACGGATTTCGCCAAGGAGATCAAGCATCGATCCAAAGATGCCCATAAGACCACCTGTAGGAGTTACTCGCTCACCGCCATGCATCTCATGAACTTCAGGGCCATTAGCGCCAACGATAGTTGCGTTACCCTTCTTATCGTTAACGACCTCAGGGCCGACTTCGCCGGTTAATGCTACACCTTGCTCAGCACTCTCAGTACCTTCAGCGTATTGATTCTTAAGTACTTTACCTTTACGACCAGCACGGATACCTTTCCAAATACCGCGGATATTCGAATCAGCGACAGCTAAGCCGCCCCAGAACCCACGCTTCTGGAATGCCTCATCGTATTCAGCTCTACGAGCTTCAGATTCAGCTTTACGGCCCTTGGCAACTTGCTTAGAAGTACGCTCAAAGTCAATCTTCTGATCATTAGTCTCAACAGCCTTACGCTGTTCCTCATAAGCCTTATCACGAAGGCCAATAAGATTACCTTGTCTCTTACCTTCGTTATAAACGTTAGTGCGTTCATTCCAAAGACTATTCTTGGGTGTTCTACCCATAAGGAAGTCAGCAAGATGCTTCAGAGTTGCATTGGTATCTTCCTGAATGTCAACTGACTTATCCTGGAACTGCTCAGTCTTCTTTGCAGATTCAGTCTTAATAGCATCGCCACGCCAATCGATTTTGACGCCCCTACGAGCAGCTTCTGCTTCAGCAAGTAAACGATTTTCCTCAGTGTCAGTTGCACGCTGATTCTTCGTGTACTTAGCAATCATACGCTGATTGCGTTCACGATCTTTGTTATTGCGACGCTCTTCCTTAAGCTGGTTCTTCTTTTGCTGTCGATCAGCTTCAAGATTCTTTCTACTCATGCCATTGGTAAACCACTTAGCACGACCAACCTGATTACCATTCTCATCATGGACAATCTGGTTGGAATAGTCCTGAACCTTTCTGCCATATTTGGTATCTTCCCAAAGCTGTGCAAAATAACCCTTCTTACTGCCTTCCGGTTTCTCAGATTTATTACCGCCACCAAAGCCAAGAAGCTTAGCACCGGCTTTAATCCAAGTAAGAGGATTGATCATATGGAAGAAGCTATGGATAGAATCCGAGAAAGTCTTCTTCATATGATCTGCAACACTATGTGCAGCATAAGAGATAGCAGACTTTAATGCATCATTGACCGGAGCGAACATCTCGATCATATTCGTCTTAACAGTGCCAAAGAAATCTTTAGCATTACTAAAACGCTCTCGAATCCAACCGAGAGGACCTTTCTCCCACAACCAACGCTTAGCATCATCGATCATACTAATAGCGAAGTTGCCAACATGAGCAATCGTACCAAAGATCTTATCGTTGATAAAACGAACGGACTTCGTTACGAGATTAAATGGAGCAGCGACTGCTTTACCGATTAAACGAGTGGCACCACCCAATGCTGTAGTAAAGAGTTTCATAGAACCCTTAACTGCAAGACTAATGGGAGTGGTAATAACCTTAACGGTAGTTCCAATTACATTCTTAGCAGCCTGCATAATCGGGCTAGTAAGAGTATAAAGGAAATTAACAGGAGCAGCAATAACCGTTTTTGCAGCAGTCCAAATCGCAGATCCAACCGCAGAAGCAGCTTCCGTAACAGGAGTAAGAATATTCCTAGTAGCATCAACCATGCCACCAAGGAAGTCTTCCTTAATGAACTTGCCGACACTCTTAGTCGTATCCCAAATAGCACCAGTGACGTTGCCAACTACATCGGCAATTGCATTGCCGATAGGCTCAATAGCAAGATTAAACTTAGCCAGCACATCGTAATAGAGGAAGTTCTTTGCATCCTGAACGGTTTCTTCCATACGATGCTTCATAGGATCGAAAACGGAAACCTTCAGAGCATTCTTGAACTGACCAAAGATACCTTCACGGTGAGCACCTGTCTCAGGATCATCCTCACCGAACAGCCAAGCATGGAAGTTATCCTTCTGAGCAAGAATAGCAGTACCTAAGCCCATAGATGCACCGAGAATAGGACCACCAACAAGCATACCGAGCATGCCGCCGGCAACCATACCAGTACCAGTCATGCCAAGTAACTTAGATCCATCAACACCGCCATCTTCGGAAGACTTAGACACAATCTTGCGCATCCACTGCTTGCCAAGTGTGACAATACCAAGCTGACCGAGTTTATCATCGCCGAAGAGGAACTTCTGGAAGATACTGGACTTAGTAACGGTAGCAGTTGCCAGACCCATCAGTGCGCCAGCAACAGGACCGCCAACAAGTGTGCCAAGTAAGCCACCGCCAGTGATTGCTCCACTAACAGCACCAAGTGCTGCACCACCAGTTAAGAATGCAGCATGGTCCTTAAAGAACTTCTGGGTATCAGCACTAATTAAGCCACCGACGCGATTACCTTCTTCATCTTCAGGTCCAAACAGCCAATTCTTAAACTTATCGGATCTGGATGCGATACCACCAGCAAAGCCAAGTAAAGCACCACCAATAGGGCCACCGACAAGGGTACCAAGGATACCTCCTGTCATGGCTCCACCACCAGCGCCAACGATAGCACCAGTTAAGCCAGAAGGAAGCATTTGAGAAGCTTTCTCTTTAATCTGCTTCCAAGTCTCAGCGCCAGTCTTTTCCAGATCGTCATCTTCGTTATAATCCTCGCCAAACAAAGCGTGACGCCATCCAGCCAGGCCTTTATGGAAAGAGCTTACCGCACTGCTAATACCATTCTTAGCCTTCTGAAGAATACCTTCTTTGGTAACTTCTTTACCGTTCTCATCTTTTTCACCAAAGATACGAACTTTGATACCTTCAGAAAGATTATGTAGAAGACCAGTAAGTTTGGCTTTAACTGTATTGCTATCGTCCTTATCAATGGTTTTACCATCTGCAGTAAGATATCCTTCACCAGTAATCATATGGCGAAGAGCAAACATGGACTCACGCATCCGGTTAGTTACACCAGAAAAAAGGCCACCGTTCTTATATCCGGTTTTAGCATCCTTCTCACCAAAGAGCTCAGCCGAAATAGGAGCTAAGAACTTATCAGCAATAAAGTTACCAGCTTCTCTAAATTTATCAGAGAGAGAATTCATAACATTATCAAATGCACGATCTGCATCGCCATTCATAATGCCATTCATAAGTCCTGTGAAAGTATTAAAGAATCCAGCAGTATAGTTTCCGAGCTGATATTTACCAGGCTCTCCAGTAATAGTAGCCTTCTCAGCTTCCTTCTTATGGAAGTCATAAATACCAGCATAGTCCTCAACTGTACGCTCAGGCTTAACTTCAGCATTTTCTGCAGGTACTGCTTCAACTGAAGTATCTGTTACTGAAGCCGGCTTCGGAGCATTTATAGCTGACGGATCGATATATCCAGGAATAATCAATCCATTTGTAGTTTGCTGATAGCTTTTACCATCAACTGTAATTGGCGGATTATTCGGATTAATCTTTACACCAGGAGTTTCATCAGGTTCACCAGGGAATTTATTCTTCATGACGACATAAATGCCACGATGAAGAACGCTATTGATCTCACTTAAGACTGTAGGGATCGAAACCTTACCACCAGTAACCGGAGTTACATCAAGACGACCATTTGCGGCAATCTTTGCATTGATACGATCTTCTTCCCACTGATCAATCGTGCGACCATCAAGAACCTGACGGAGATTATTTTCATCGGCGTACTTTTCATAAGAACGCGTAAGCTCAGCACGATTCTGACTTGCTTTGCGCTTAGCATTAGCAAGATCACCAAGAGTGCTAGTATTATTCTCAAGCTCATCGAGAACCATGCCCTCAAGAGCTTTCTTTGCCTGATCACTACCGCCCTTAATCGTACTAAAGAAACTATTACGTGCTGATTCGTCTTCCCACTTAATAGGACCATTATACTGCTCCAAGCGAACTGCAAGCTCGTTCTTCACATCACTAAGATCTTTCGAGAGGGAAGGATCTGTTTTTTTAAGTCTTTCAATATACATTGAAAGATTCTTAAAGAAATCAGTTTTATCAAAAGCATCAACCGTGTTATTGATGTAAGTATCAGCAATAGCATTACGCTGAGCATTGATGCCTTCATACTGACCATTCGACCAGTTATAACCAATGAACTTATCGCTCATCTCGTCTTTGGTCTTACCAGTAACTGCCTCAGCAATTTCCTGTAAATAGCCAGTCGATTCACGGAGATATTTCGGAATGACTTCAATCAATGTATGATTAGCCATTCCATTCCAAGGCATAGGAGTAGCATCAGCCTTCTTAGGATCAAATGCATTCGATCGTGCGTTCTTGATACCAAAAATAGTACCAATACCACGACGAACGTTACCAAGCAAGGTCCGAGTGTCTGCACCATTACCCCAGTCGTAAAGACGTTCCAACATGTTAGGAACGAAATTACCAAATGTCCTATCAAATTCCTCCATTGCTGTACGAGCAACTGCAGGAATTGCATTTTTCATGGCAACCTGGAGCACCATACCGATAGGATTAGATGTAATCATATCCTTCTGGTCAGTAACCAATCCAAGGCTAGACATGACTGTGGAATTCATAAAGTTCTGCTTTACGAAATCCTTATATGTCGAAGCATTGAACCCGTTAGAAAAAATATCCTCTGGTTTGATTTGACCTTTACCACCAGAATATTCTTCTTCACGTTTCATGCCCATTTGCTCATAGAACGCAATCGACGAGCTAATGAGTTTCGACATATTTTCTGTATTGAATTCGATCAAAGATGCGATGTTATTATTGATAGCATCCAATGCATCTACGATCTTTGCTCCCATCTCAGAGGTTCTGGCCATCTGCATGGAAGAAATAGACACCATAGCATCAATCTGCGCTTTTGAAGCAGTAAGTTGATGTTTGGTCGTCTCTTGGAGGACTCTAATGGTAGCATTCTGACTGCTACCATCGTCTCCACGGTTCACTACCTGATTATTAATTTGAACCTCAGGAGCTGAACCATCGTCTGATTCATCATCAGAGAACATGTCGTCAATATCGCCAAACATGGTGTCAACGTCATCTTCACCGAATCCATCAGACCCACCACCAAAAGGATCTCGCTCATCATTGAAAAGCTTACCACTCTTTAAGTCAGAGATAGAGTTTTCAACAACTTCTTTTGCCATTCGAACGCCAGCCATTTGGTTGAGCGTATTCTGAATGGATCTGCTATCCTTTGTGGCTTCACGCGCGGCTTTAATCGAATCAGAAGCCAATTTACTAGTACTTGTGACGGTACTAGTAGTTGCGGGGAAAATATCTTTAATGACTTCTGTACCAGCAAGACCTAAACTCTTAACAGCGTTTTGCATCCATTTAGAGTTGATCTTACCGGTAGTTTTTCTAATATCCGGCTTATCATTCGCCATAGAATCCATCCACTCCTTTCTTTAATGAGTAGACTATCATACTTGTCTATACAATATTAGCCATTACAAATCTGTTTTCAAGGCTAAAATAGGAATGGATAAAAAAGAAGGCTGCACCACAACATTCATGGTGCAGCCTTCTTATGGCTCAATCAGCCTTTCTTGATCATAGTAGTGCCAATCTGAAAGTCCTCAAATGGCAGAATACGAGCATACAGAATCTCGCTCTCAGCATACTTCGTAGCACGGATGACATACTTCTTATCCTTGTTATACTTGCGATACTTGATCTTCGGAGTCAGATCAACGTCCTCAGTAGTATCAACGGAAATCAGAATACCAGTAGCCAGAGCCAGCATATCACGGAGCTTCTGATTATTCAGAAGACGACCAGCACAGCGACCACTGATAGGCTTAAACGCACGATGATACAGAGTGACGCTGCCATCCTCATTCAGATTCCAGAGTTCAACCGACCGTGCAATACGACCGATCTGACGGAGAATAGATTGCTTTTTCATAATAGATCTCCTTTCAGGATCATAGTAATTAGAATAAGGTAATGTCTATAATAGCAAAAAAGAAGGATACCTAACTGGTTGTTAGGTCCTTCATTTTTAGTTACTGGCCGATAGCCTTCAGAACTGCAGTGTGAATATCGTTCACACGGTAGTTACGGACTGCCTCAGCACGGAACTTGTTGTACAGGTCGTTTGCGTAGCAGCTAGCCACGTCAATGATGCTGTCATAACGGTTGGTCAGAACCATGTAAACAACACCGTTCTCAACACCAGCGTACAGCTTCCAATCGTACGCATTGCATGCGACACGGAAGGTTGCAGCGCAGTAGTAGTTCTTGAAGGTGCAGCCGTTGTAGCTTGCACTGTGCATATAACCACTGCGCATGTTGCGCTCAACGCGGGTCTCGAGAGACCCGAAGGAGCGAACGAACTCCTTCATGAAGTTGACCGTAATGTCATTGGTGGCATTGCGGGTGCTGCTGTAATGGCTGTTGCTGTAGTTGTTACCACGGTTGTAGGTGTTTCCGCTGTAGTTCTTATTCTGAGCTTCGTACTCAGCGCTGATCTCAGCAGCGTTTGCCAGAGCAGTTGCAGTGATAAGCAGAGCGCTCACGCCAATGGCGCCAGCAGTATTTGCAGCCTCCTTAGCAGCGTTGACAATCTTTTCACGGCGGGTCTCTTTCTTGAAGTTAAACATAATGATTCCTTTCTGATCGCTACGGATCATACAAATTATTTATTTGAAGGACTACTCTTTCTTCATCCTTCTTATTATTCACCTTTATAATATATCATTATAAATCGAGACTTTACGGTAAAATTTATTTTTCCATCATCACCGTAACACAGAGGTAATGAATGAGATTTCTTACCAGTAGCTTTTTTCCATACCAAGTCGCGCTGGTCGGAAAGTGAACGTCTGAAAGTATCATTCATAGATTTCATTCTGTCTTGCTGTGTGTAAGATATAAGAAAGTACTAGTAAAGTAGAAGTGACCAACTATAGATTCAATCGCACAAGGATCTATAGTTGGTCACTTCCCTAAATTTACAAAAAATACAACCACCACGAACTCACATTGAGTATTCGTGGTGGTTGTAATCTATGCCCTTCGGATTCTCCGAGAAGTTAACTTACTTCTTGGTAACGGTCTTCATACGCTTCTTCATCCAGTTCGGGCAGCTGGACTTAACAGAAGCTTCCCAGTGCTCAGCCATATCGGTGCTGTATGTACCGAGGACCTCGCCGGTGCTGGGATTCAGCAGGGTACCCTTCTTAGTAGTGGGACCCTTCTTCTTCATGGCAAAGGATGCCTTGAAGTCGGACTTGGGGATCAGATCGAAGCGATTGCCAGCCTTCATGTACTCGTACATGCAGGTGGTGAACAGTTCATAGATGCCGTCCATGTTGGGGATGACAAAGTCCTTGCTCATGACGATCTCAGACTCGGCCTTATCGATGCCGGCAACCTCGACCACCATCTTCAGCCACTTACGGAAGCCCTCAGTGACCTTGATCTGATCGACACTCTTCAGCTCGCCCTTGGAAGAGACGGCGAAGTCGGTAGTGAACTCAGGATCGTTGACCATTGCGGTCAGCAGAGCATTAAAGCTCTTCTTGCTGAAACGGTTCAGATTTGCTTTGCCGTTCTCCTTGACCGTGGGCGTGGGACGGATGGACTCCAGAACTTCAGCAACAGACTTGATTTCCTTCATAATGTTCTCTCCTTTGTTTGATGTGTTTATTATGAAGCCCTAGGAAATCTAGGGCTTATAACGAATGGATTACTTACAAGTTAGATCGATGATTTTTAATCATCAACCTTCTTGTACTTTGTGGAGATCTTTTGCTCAGGATGATTATCTTCATATTCTTGACGCTTCATGGCAAATTCATAAACATCATGAATTGCGAATCTGTCATAATTCTTGTCAAAGAAGACTTTCGCCTGATACTTCTTTTTCTTAACCTTATCCATACATTGGATTCAACTCCTTTCAGGAGTGTATAATGAAGCATTAATCTTCATCATCGTCGTCATCTTCGGTGGCCAATAACTTTCTGACATCAACGACGCAGTCAGAAACATCGGTGGTTGCATACATGGTATATGCCATAGTAGTCATTGCACCAGCAACCGTCATTGCCGTAGACACATCGTGAATCTTCTTCATCTTCTTCTTTTCACGACGCTTCATCTTGACATTGTCCAGGATCATAGAAGATCCAACAGAAACAGTTGCACATGCACCAGTTGCATAAATGCTGTATGCGGCAAGCTTTGCATTGCTCAGGGAATTCTTGTTACGTGTCATCATAGCACGAGCCTTCTTGGATTTCTTACTCATAGTAGTTTCCTCCTTAATCAGTCAATATTACGATAGTCGCCGATGATGGGATTGGGAGCCGATGCCGTCGTAAAGGTAGCAACCACAACAGAACCGATCATCATCAAGCCGCCAGCAGTACGAAGCTGAATGGCTTCCTTCTTCTTTTTCCAACGAAGCTTCTTCGTATTCAGTGCAGTGTCTGCACCAATATACGTGACAGCACCAGTAACGAGCATACCGCTACTGATTTTCGTCAAAGTATTATTCAGGGTATTCTTCTTAGATTTCTTAGCCATAATATAACCTCCTTAATTGGTCCATTCTTTATTGGCTTCACGAGTATAATATATCATTATATTTTCAATTGAAATTATATATTATATTCTTGGAGATTGAAAGAGTATCTCTAAAGGAACTATTGAGTAGACGACAGCGAAGACTGAGAATAGGAGGCAATGCATTATGTCTGAAAGTAAATATTCACATATCAAACCATGTATCATGAGCTTTGATATTTCCATGAGACCGAAAAATCGGTACTTCATTAGTCGCTTTAACGAGGTTATGACGAAAGTACGTAATTCCAAAGGAGCCAATGCATATGGTATGAGACTGGTTAAATACTCAAAGCAAGAACCCGGTTTCACTACTTACTATGTAACAAAGCTCTCATGTTTTCTCACATACGGCAATGAACTTGTTGATGGCGGATTCGAGAGACTCCTCATCAAAATTACCGGTATTAACAGCAATAACCTTAGAGGTGAAAACAGCATCTTAGTTGGTGCTGATGGTAGCCAATCTGAATCAATCACTCAAATCCTTGGAAGCATTACAAGCTTCTTTAACTTCCTTGGCTACTATGGTCATGAAAGTACTGATGATAACTTCCTTGATGTTGAAGACAATTGGTTCATTGACAACGTCGTCTGTGTACAAGATTTCTATGTACATGGGCATCCAGATTTCTATATCGAGCTTTTCAGGAAGGTAGCAAAGGAATGCGCTGGCAGACCTATTACCAATAAGAAAGGATTGGGCTGGAAAGATGAGTGGGTAAACGAAGTTGCCACAATTGATTTCTTCCACATGAAGAAATGGGCAAAGAAATACAATAAGTTCTTGACTACAAACGAGCTTGAACCTCTGAAAAAGAAAGAAATGAAAGCTTGTGAGAATCGAATGAGATTCGCTGTCAAAATTAAGAACCCGAATATCGTTGCACAGTATGCGTACGAATATCCGAGTTTAAGTCTCTTCATGGGATTACTGAGTGGTAACTACGGTACCATGGATCTGCTTCTGGATTACGCAGATTCCGTATTCACTTCCGGTAAGATGATATTCTCGTCTTACAACCAAATCCCTGATTCCGTCAGAGAAGAAAGCGTAGTCATCGATGGTGAAGACTTCGATAAGACTTTCGCTAAACTCTTCTACAGCTACAAGACCTGTAAAGGAAATATAGGTCAATATATTTTAGGTTAAGAAATAACCGTACGCAGAACTCTCATAACGAACTGCGTACGGTTATTTTTTACTATTTTACCTGTTAAGCTGCAATTGCCATATGCAGCCATATTTCCTGTATATTACTTTGACAGATTTGGCAGAGATCATTAATCTGACTGATATATTCCGATACTACCTCTATTCAGGATACCGACACCAAATAGTTTCATACCACCTAGATGTGAATCCGATGTGGTGACCGAATTCTACAAAAAAAGAATCTTCTAAGAAGATTAAGGCTAAAGAAACATATCTGTTTCCACTAACGATTACTCTGCTAAGAAATTGTCCATAGTATAAAACGTAGGTAGTTGACAGAAATATCAACTACCTACGTTTTATTATTACTTGTGGTTAGCGCCAACGGAAGACTCAATCAGAGACTTCAGAGCAAGCTCGATGCTATTAAACTTGCCAATCAGATACTGACGCTCTTCCTCAGTCAGAGAAGCTTCAACCTCTGCGTAGACCTTATTGAAAACTTCAAGCTGCTGCTCCGGAGTAAGCTTACCATCAGCATTCAGCTTCTTCATGTTTTCAACGGTATCCTGATTCATTGCGGTAACGAACTTGTCCACAAGACCCATGATCGTCTTCATAGTCTTGTCATCAACATCGATACCCAGGTTCTTAGCCAGCAGCAGCAGAACCTTTGCGGCAATAATACCGAGAACCATAACGATCACCAGAACGATGGTAATCATGATACCAGTGGGACCACTAGTAAGAGCATGAAAAATTGCATCCATAGAAATTATACCTCGCTTTCTTTATGGGATGAATTTATAAGTACGTTAAGTACAAGGAATAATATGAAAATACCTAGATTACACAAGAATAACCAAATACATTAAGAGAGGATTGAATAATATGGACAAAATCGTGTTTGTGCTACTAGGTAAAACCGGTAGTGGTAAATCTACCATACTGAATATGATTCAGGAAGTTCATGGTGTTGATTTGCCGAAATTAGCAAGCTATACTTCAAGACCTCGTAGAAGCAATGAGGAAGAGAGTAATGAATACATTTTCCTTGATAATACCAAATTCGATGAGATGGCAGCAAACGATTGCTTCATGGAACATAGAAAATACACTGCTGCCGACGGCAGTATTTGGCAATATGGAACCGGATTCCCCGATAGTGATTACTCAATCACTACCATGACTCCGGATGTAGTTCCTACGGTTAAAAATGTAGCAGAAATCAAAGTATATCCCATCTATATTGATGTGAACCCCGAACTCCGCTACAAGAGAATGGAGTTCCGTGAATCTCAAATGGAAACTCCTAATTACAGTGAAATGATTCGGAGATACAATTCCGATGAAAAACGTTATACCCAGAAAATGATGGAAGATGCTGGTATCAATGATACGAACACCTTCCACAATGACGGCTTTGCGTTTAATACATGCAGAGATATTCTGCTGTATATCGATAATATTATTTCTGCAGACAAGAAAGAGAGGATGACTAAATATGCCAGTAACTAATATCTACGGCTACGAGTGTAAACTCGGATGCTATTCAGCACATGAAGTTTATCAGAAGTTCTGCTCGGATAAGCAGACAACTGAGGTATGTAACCATTGCGAGAATGCAAATTTTAACAATGGTGTCTATACATGCAAGATCCTGGAGAAAGACATTCAACTGAGAGGTGAAGCAGAATGATTATCAAGAAGGTACGAGCATGCGGCTTCGAGTATCTGTTTAACGGATACAAGGAAGCTGCAAAGATTGGTAAAAGTGGCTTTGGTAGTGGTTTATCCAACTACATCCAACACGTCATGCTTACCATTGAACTAGAAGATCTTACCACGATGGAACTCTTCTATCTGAAACGTATGTGCGGTGATGTGAAGATTCTCGGTAAGACTTACCAGAATTTCGTCAGCAAGGAAAAACAGGCTGACGTATATCAGAAGGTGGAATCCATCCTGGCTATCCGCGATGAGATGGTGAAGGATTCCGATATTGATACTAAGGTTTGTGATATTGATAATATCCTGCCTGTTGGGTGCGAATCTTATCATATCATCGCCTTCTTCAAAGGTGATGCTATTATGGCTATCACAGGTGGTGTTATCAGTGAGATCTTCTCTGAACCAATTGAGCTCAAGACAGTTGATCCAAAGACAAAGAAAGAGGAAATAACTCATACCTACAAAACTTGGAATTCTTACAAGGGCGACGAAGCCATGGAAGAAGTCCTGGCAAAAGCCTTCTATCAGAAGCTGTATAAATATATGGCTGGTCGTATGAAGGATATTGACGTTGTGACTGAGTTCATGATCAATAAGCAGTTCTACAGCTTTGCTGATGCTGCTTGCAACATCGCTCACGTCAATACTCCGTTCGGCAAGCTGAACTTCCTCGGTACTGATCCGGAAACACTGACTCTGCAAATTGATCGAATCAAAGCAAGTCAGGAATCTACCCCGTATGATTTTGAAGATGAAACAAATATCACCTTCATGCTTACTACTTCTTTCCACCTGTTCATGCAGATTTACATGTCTGGCGAGAACTCTATGTGGAAAGTCATTGACCATGAGAATCTCAAACTCGTGTATCTGAAGGAAGATATCAGTCTGAATGATGCTATCATTGAGAAATACTCTGGTCGCATCAATGCTGCTATCAACTATATCAATTCCTTCAAAAAAGAAATCAACCAGGGAGACTTCGATCTTGGTAAGTTCAACTTCATCATGAATGGTACTCAAATTCGTTATTCCATTCAGATGAGTCTTGCCAATATCAAGGAATTCCTCAACTCTCCGTTTACGGATGAAGAGATCACTATCCTTAAGAAGGATATTGGCAGCTATGAACAGATCGTTCGCTCTGTGATTGGCTAAAAGCTAAAGATACGATACGACATCAGAAATGGGTCGTATCGTATCTTTCATCCGCTATAATAAAGAAAGGAGACTAACTTATGAAAAATCCATAGCTATTCCATAGCGATTTACTTATTACAATATTTGTACTAAAAGACAGCTAATGAGTCTACCATACTCCGAAATATATGGTAGACTCATTAGCTCAGAGACAACTGGACAACGAAGATGTGATGTGCCAATTCATGAAAAGAAACTGTTATAAAATCCCAAAAAACATACAAGGAGGTCGTAGCCTCACCGGATTACTTATCGTTCATAGAGCTTATCCGGACTCCACTCTACTACTATCTCACTGTTACACGGTGCATAAAAATAAAAATAAGGGGAATGAGCCAGTAAGATATTCAAGTCTTACTGGCTCATTCTATCCGAATCCCAACTTCCCCTATATGGTTGAATCAGTGCTAAATACGGGCATAGCCACGTATCTCCGTAGCCAATCAGATTCAACCCACGCACCGCCAGATTAGCAGAATCTCTCCGGGCTAGCGTATTGTATTTTGGAGATCGGAAGAGCACACGTCTGAACTCCAGTCACGAATT
>ERZ869991.70-NODE-70-length-28343-cov-6.852048_pt1 | contig 28343 bp, 23 predicted proteins | sample MGYA00520862_ERZ869991 | MGnify/ENA primary metagenome ERZ869991 (study PRJEB32232, sample SAMN07284978) | human gut metagenome | biome: human-associated habitat; material: feces | host: Homo sapiens | place: Tanzania | collected 2014-08-11 ...
ATACTTTGCATAGTTGGCATAGAGGGTAAGCAAGCGGTTCTCGTTCTTCTGAGGACCATACTTGTAATCGCTACCGCCCAAAGACTCATCCTTGTTGTAGCTCTGTGCTGCGTAGGCAGGAACATAAACGGTTCCATCACCCTTGGCATAGTCAGCACCCACGGTAGCATGGAGCTTGAGATCTGGCAGGAAGTGAACCTTGTAATCTACATCCATCGAACCGATGAAGCGGCTTACCTTACTCTTTGAATCATACAGATCAACCAAACCGCGAGGGTTTCTTACACCTGCATTCACAGGATAGCCGTCAGCATCGAGTGCCTCGTTGTAGCCACCATACTTGTCGTTGCCGGAATAAACCGGGATGGTTGGGTTGAATGTTGCGGCAGCCCATACGGCACCACCATTATTGAATGAGTTGTTATTGAGAGTTCCCTTGGCGTTGATGGTCAACTTCAGGTGATCCTCGAAGAAGCTAGGAGTCAACACTACGTTACCTGTCCAGCGCTCCACATTGTCCTTGCGAACCAGACCGCTCTGGTTGTAATAGCCTACAGACACACGGAATGGCAACCACTTGTCGATGCTGCCGCTCACGCTAAGGTTATTATCTGTACCGAAAGCGGTACGGTAAACCTCATCGTTCCAGTCGGTATTGGCTGTACCGAGCAATGACTTCTGGTTAGCACTACCATACTGGTTGATGACATTCACGAATTCATCACGGCTGAGCATATCCACCATCTGTGCACGGGTCTGGAGACTGTTGGTGGTATTGAAGTTCACCTTTACAGCACCCTGCTGTCCCTTCTTGGTGGTAATAATGATGACACCGTTAGAAGCACGGGAACCATAGATGGCTGTAGAAGAAGCATCCTTCAATACGGTCATGCTTTCAATATCAGAAGGGTTGATCATGCTGAGGAAGTTGCTGCTGTTACCAGAGATACCACCCTGTTCCAATGGCACACCATCGAGCACGATAAGAGGGTCGTTGCTGGCATTCAGAGAAGCACCACCACGCACACGGATGGTACTACCTGCTGAGGCAGAACCACTGTTGGACATGATCTGTACACCCGAAACCTTACCATTGATCAACTGCTCTGGCGAAGAAACGAGACCCTTGTTGAAGTCCTTTGCCTTCACCGTAGCCACGGAACCCGTCAGGTCGCTCTTGCGCGCCGTACCATATCCGATGACTACGACATCGGCAAGCGCCTTGCTATCCGATTCGAGTTTCACCTGCATGTTATCAGAAATTGTCAGTATCTTATCTATATAACCTATATAAGATACCTTGATCTTCTTGGCAGAAGAAGATACTTGAAGACTGAAGTTACCGTCGAAATCAGTAACCGTACCACCCTTTTCGCCTTCCACCGTAACAGTGGCACCGATAAGAGCCTCACCATTTTGAGCATCTGTCACCTCACCTTTGACGGTGCGAGTCTGCGCCAAAAGCTGCAAACATCCCATGAGTAACAAAGCTGCGAGAAGGATACCTCTCTTTCTTACTTTACTAAAGATTGCATTCATTTGCCTAGTTGTTTAATCAGGTTATTATTTGATCTAACATTTTGTTGTGGTTGCAAAAGTATCAAATACAATCAAAAGTACAAGACAGAAAATTGCCAAAAGAAAACAAAAAACGGACAAGAAACCAGAATATGTCTGGTTTTGTCCGTTTTGTAATATACATCAGTCCATAATTCATTCCACACCCATTACTTTCACAACACCCGACTCGTATGAATCCAGGATATTTGCCAAGGCAGGCAATGGCTGCTGATGTCCATTGGCAACAAGCGACATATCCTTCGTATCCGAAGAATTGTCGGAATAATGAAGTACGACATCATCCCCGTCAAAGGTTATTTCCGTTACAACCTTATCAATGATGCTTCCCTCAATCTTAACAGTCTGATTGTTGTCTGCATACGTTACGGTAGATAACATACCAGCCAATAATAACAAGTAAGCTTTTTTCATTTCAATAAAATAATTATAGTATTTACTTTGTTTTATAGATTTAATGCAAAGATAAAGGATTATCGCTGACATACAAAACAATCATGACAACTTTTATACGAAAACGTTATCATAGATCAGAAAATTAACAAAAAAAAGCTGAATCTTGTTACGAAGATTCAGCTTCAATAGAAGTGGTACCACCAGGAATCGAACCGGGGACACAAGGATTTTCAGTCCTTTGCTCTACCAACTGAGCTATGGCACCAACTATGAATAACAAACGATTTCTCATTTGCGGGTGCAAAGGTACACATTTTTTTTGGTTCCAACAAATTTTTTCAAGAAAATCTTACCTAAAAGAGTAAAAAAATGCATTTTTATTTTGTTTTGTCCCAATTTTCATGTACCTTTGCATCGTCATTCTGTAAAAAACAGTAAATCGGCATCGGGATTTAGCGCAGTTGGTAGCGCACGTCGTTCGGGACGATGAGGTCGCTGGTTCGAGTCCAGTAATCCCGACGAAATATCAGTTAACTAGCTGATAATAAGTCACATAACACCGCACGTCTACATTTTAGTCGGTGAAAAGTCGGTAAATTTTAAAAAAAATGATATGATTTAGGCCATAGCTTTACAAAAAATTAAAGATATGGTTAAAAAAAATTATGCCTTCGGTTTACCTGGTGATGATATTCATCAGATTATTCAGTGGAAGTACCCTGTCTTCCACCAGAAAAGTGAATGTTATATCTCTTTCGTCTGCTTTGACCCTGCTCAGGGAAAAATGCGAGCAAAGAAGATTATGCTTGACCACATTAAGGGCAAGCGTAAGCAGCGCGACTACGCTGAGCAGCTTATTAATCGCATCGTCCAGAAATTGATGAACGGATGGAATCCATGGATTGAAGTGTCTCAACCTCTCGAATATACTCTATTCGATGATGTCCTGGAGCGTTACAAGAGATATCTCGAGAAGCTCTGCAATGATCATAACTTGCGCAAAGAGTCATACATTGATTATTCGAGTAGAGTTCGCATCCTTGAGAAATGGAAGAAGGAGAAGAATATTCAACTCACTTTTGCTTATCAGTTCGATAGACATATCATTTCTGAGTTCCTGGACTATATATTCATCGACCGTAACAATACAGTTACAACTCGCAATAATTATCTAGGCTGGTTGAGATCTTTCACCTCTTATCTCCTTGAGAGAGGCTATATCTCTCAGAACCCAATGGGTGGATTCAGCAGAATAAAGAACCGTCAAAAGAAGGGACGTGATGTTATTCCAGACCACATCATGCAGCAGATCCGTGATTATCTCATGCTGAATAACAAGCATTATCTGCTTGCTTGCGAGATTCTGCACTATCTATTTGTCCGACCTCGTGAGCTGTCATATCTCAAGATAGGTGATTTTCATCTGCAATCACATACGCTTACCCTATATGGTGATCATACTAAGAATGGCAATGATGCAGTCATTACTCTGCCTAACCATGTCATCAAGCTGATGATTGACCTCAATGTCTTCTCCTATCCAAGTCAATATTATCTCTTCTCTGATAATTTCACCCCTGGTGAGACTCGTAAGAGTGAGAAGAGTTTCAGAGACTATTGGGGAAGAAACTTGCGTAGAGCGCTCGGATTCTCTGACCGATACAAGTTTTATAGTCTGAAGGATACTGGTATCACAAACATGCTGAAGGCGAATGCTGATATTTTGTCTGTCAGAGACCAGGCGCGCCATTCCTCTATACTCATAACGGATATCTACACTCCTAAGGATATCAAGGCAGCAAACGAGTACATCATGAATTATAAGGGAATCCTATAATATAATAAGGTGGAGAGCCAAGTGCTCCCCACCTTATTATATATATTATGATAGCATATAAAAATATCCCGTGTAAACTGGCTCGATGGCATCGTCCTTGACTTCCATCTCGATCTTCTCGCAGACGAATTTCTTGTTGCGGATGATGTATATCTTGGATGGATCCGGTATGTCATCTGACTTAAACTTGGTCTCCATGCAGTTTTTATTGTCTATTCTGAGACCATTATCATGTAAGCAGCCCAGAGTAACAACATCATTAGTAGATTTCGTACAAATCGACAGAGAGTAAGGATACTTTTCTTTAAATGTTCCTCCTCCGTTCCCACCAAACCCTCCTTCGGTACTACCACAATATTCTTTATTTATTCGGTAGTCGGTTTTGAATTTTGGCCACCTAGACTTCGCTCTAACCCAACTAAATTTGTTGTCATCTTGTACTTCTCCTGGAATAATGAAGAATATATTCATGCATTCCTGATCATCTTCGGATTTGTCGAGTGTTGACTCATCATCTATGGCATCCTGTACGGATGTGTAGCTATATCCGTCATCATCAACATCGCACTCCTTGGAATCCGGCTCCTTATCATTAGGTGTTGAAAGAAGGCATCGCTTCTCGTAGTAATTATCTTCGCCTATTATTGCTGTTTTGAAATTGATATCTTCTACAACTTGTGCTGCAGGAGATATGTTCAGATCGACATAATCATCCGAAGAACTGTCCCTGATTAATGGTGACCAAACGCCTGCCAGCTGCCATGTTTTCGAACCGTCCTCATTCTCTACATATATGTAGTAACTACCATTACACTCAATGATGGTCTGTCTTTTTTGTTTTTCAGACCATGACTGTGTTGTCCCTTGGAACTGATTTTGCGGGTCCCAAGTAGCTGTACTATGGACTATTTCAAAATTCTCGAAGACTTTTTTTGAGATAACTTCATAGTTATCTCTGTTTGCAGAATCACCCAGATTATACTCCAGATTTGCTGTCGATGACGTGGAGAAGGATCCGTCTTCGTCGTAGTCCGTCGTGTATTCGTCCAGAGGCTCAATCGCTACGGAATCTGCGGTTATCAGCTCTGATTTCTTGATAACAGAACAAGTTTTTTGGATATCATCAAAAACAATGGTGGCATTGAAAAGCTTTCGCAATTCCTCTATAAAAGTATAGCTCGACCAATGAGGAAGTGCCCTTCGCAGCTCACGAGTCTTGTAGGCCGATGCGATATACAGGAGGTTCCACGGCTTGCAGTCGAAGTCGTTGCGCTTGAGAGTATATCCCTCGTATTCTACTACCTTACGGAAGATATACATCAGGTTGGGCTGAACTGCTGGGTTTACGATAAATGGTGCATTGTAGCCAATAAATACTTTCGTTTTATCTACTCCGACAAAATTGGCAATCATATCATTTGTTTCGTCCCGTACAGGAACAAAACACCATTTACCCTCTACTCCCAGGAACTTCGATTTATCATCATCCAATCTATAGATGTCCTTAATCTTCTGAAGACCTTTCCATCCCTGAGACCAGCCCTTATCAACTGTATAACCAGGCTTGTCAGCGATGCCCAGGTTTATCTCATCGATGTAGTGCTTGGTCATTTTCTCATTGAACTTGATTCGTGACTTGCCTCCTACAATCTGTAGCTTGACCTCTTGTTGGTTAACAGAGAGGATGGTACCCACACCGCTCATGATGATCTTGCTATCAACATACAGTTTGCAGTCATCGAACTTGGCGATGTTTTTCTTGACTTCCAGTCTAGAAACATTTGAAAAGATTTCCCGGTTGGCCAGGATATTCATCGGAAATGTGATATCGTAGGTGTACTCACCATCATCGGTGACATACTGATTAGCGTATGTCACCTTGATGGATGATGTGGATATAGGATAGGCCTTATGGCCATTGATAATGCATGTAATCATAAGCTACTTATTATCTAGCATTCTGTGATACTCCTTCAGGCGTCTATCTATTCCATCTCTACCAGCAATAGATACATCTGCCTTAATACCATTTTCTATTGTTTTGTTGAGTCTGCTGACTGCAGAATTAACACCATCGAGAGATTGTCGTACCTCTTCATTGTCATTGCTGACGTTGACGATTGGAGCAACGACAGCAGCGCTGGATCCTGCTCCGAGTGCTCTGCTGATATCATCAGCGGTCAGTGAGCCTACGGTGTTGGCGCGCTGCGCTCTGTCGATGAGGTCAAATGCAGGTCTGATGGATGAGTTGTTGACCGCCCGATGATTCGCGACGAACTCACCCTCATGCACAACTCCAGCCTCCTTGCGATAGCGATTGCCTCCAGTGTAACCACCCTCGTAGTATCCGGCTGCCTCTGCTTGATGCTGTTTTTTAATAGCAGCAAGCTGTATCATACCTGCTGCCGTAGCCATACCTGCTGCTATTGGAGCTAATGTCCAACCTATTGTTGGTATAGCTGCAGCAGATGAATAGGCATTGATAGCAGACATTGCTGTAGATGCTATTGCCTGCGCAATCTCAATCTTCATGGCTTTTTTATTAGCCTTCGATTTTGCAGCAGCCAGTTCCTTGTCTCGCTTCTCCTCCAACTTCTTTTTCTTCTTCGAGTTGTTGCCAGCAGCTGCAATCTGCTTCTCGTAGTTCTTGGAGATCTTCGCCTGTTCGAGGTCTGAGCATGCTTGTGCATATGCCGATGACGCAGATAGAATTCCGTTGATTCCATTGTAAACAACAGCTGTCTTTTCAACCATGTCATTGAGGTAATCTGAGGTTACCTGCGCTTTCGCCTGCATGTATGCAGCATGGTTCTGCTTATCGCTGCCATACAACTCCTTCAGTTTCTCCATGGTGTTCTGGTAGTTCTGAATCTGTGAAGAGAAGTATCCACCCAAATTGGCATTTCCGGTCGACTGGGACTCGCCTGCAGCAGCCCTGGCGCTGTTGACCATCTCTGATGACTTATCATTAATCTTCAGCTGAGCGCTACCTGCACCATGGTCATCAGCATCTATCTGCGCTCTCTGAGCAGCGAACTGCCTAGTTATCTCCAGTTTCATCTGCTGATATTCCTCCTCCTTGATGAGACCCTGCTTGTAGAGATTGTCAAGACCGTTGAGGTACATGGTCTCCTGTGCCTGCAGGTCTTGCTTGCCAAACTGCTGACGGAGTTCACGCAGCTGGTTCTGGTATGACTCCTGCATCTGCAGCTGGTGGTCGAGCTCAGCCTGTTCCATCTCAGCTTTCAGATCCAGCCACTCCTCGCTGCCCTCTCTGTCCTTGTAGAGTTCAAGTCGCTTTTTCATGGCTTCAACATCATTTTTATAGAGGGCTTCATTGAGAGCTGTGTCATTCTGATAGATTTTCGAGTTGACATCATAATATTGCGCTTTGATGTTAGCCTCCTTCTGGAGGCGCTCACGTTCAATGGTCTGCTCATTCATCTTCTGGATGGCATCATCATGCTGTTTGGTAGCGCTCACCTGGTTATCAAGCAGCTGCTTGTACTCATTGCTCTCCTCACCATAGAGCTGCTTCAGCTTTTCGAAGCCTCTCAACTGTATTGACTGACGATCATCAACGAACTGCTGGTATGTCTTGGCACCCTCCGCATAAGCCTTGGCATTCTCAGCCATAAGCTGGTTTGTCTCTGCCTTGATGGAATCAGCAGCCTGCTTCTGCTTGCGCTTTGCTTCAGCCTCACGCTTGCGAGCTTCAGCAGCAGCCTTTTTCTCAGCTTTCTCGCGCGCCTTGCGCTCCTTTTCTGTCTCTCCACTGGAACCTCCACCACCATTATTTTTGTTGTTATCGATGACCTTCTGTACCTCCTGGCTCTGAATATCATTGCCATAGACCTTGGTGATTGTGGATAAAATTTTATTTTTCTCTTCCAATTTAGCGTTGATATCCTCAAGCTCAGATTTGAGATGACTGCTGGCATCTATTCGAGTATTGCCTGTTGCGCCAGTGATTGATGAGTATGACCAGCCAAAACCAGCTTTCCTGGCATCATCATACCGCTCCTGCACTTTCTGCTTTTTCAGTTCCAGGTCGACCTTATCTTCTGATAACTTTTGGATTCGCTTCTTCGCTCCCTGGACCTCATAGAGATGAGCGAGCGATGCGATATATTCATCGAGCGCCTGCTTATTTTCTCTGTACTTGCCGGTTGTCTTGTCGATTGTGGCATTATAATTCGGTACAATGCGGTTCAGTTCGCTGATTGCTGCATATCTTTCATTTAGCGACCTTGTCTCATCCATAGCAGCTTTGCGAAGGTTCTCGAGTTTGGTTTTCTCCTCAACTATCTCCTTCTGCGCCTCCTCTCGAATATCATTGAGTTCTTTGGATATCTTAGCAGCAGTATCAGATTGCTGGTTGAGGTCTACCAGAACAGCTATCAATGCCGTGACGGCAGCAGCTACAGCCATATATGGGTGAGCGACCAGAACTGCCCACAGCTTCTTGGAGCCGGCTATCACAACATTATTCCACAATGCAATCGCCTTCAACTTGATGACGTGTGCAGATTCTGCAACTGTCAGAGCGATGATGGCAGCGGTTAGCGCAAGGATCGTTGTACGATACTTGATGACGAAGTCAACGACTTCTGAGAGGATGCGAACCGTAATGCTTGCCGTTGACAGACAGAGGCGAGCAGCTGGATATAGTTTCTCACCGAGTGAAATCGAGAGATCCAGGAACTTTTTGCCAGCCTTGTCAAGCTGCGCCTGTACACTCTCGTTCTGCGTTTTGAACTCGTTGATTACAGATGTACCCTCTGCGTATGCCTCGTTGGCCAGGTTCTGAGCAGATTTGATATCATCAAGCTTGTCTGCGAGGACGGTGAGAACACCTGTCGCTCTCGAACCATCCATCTTCATCTCCTCGAACATTGGAGCAAGCTCTGCGAAACCACCCTTGGAACGCATTGCTGCCAGGAACTGGAGCAAGGCGGTGTTGGCATCCTTCTTCAAGGTGTTGGCGAATTCTTTGACATTGAGTCCTGCAATCTTTGCAAATTTTGCGGAGTCCTGGAACATCTTTGCCAGGAGGTTCTGTACTGCAGTCGCTGAAGTCTCGTCCTGCTGCATGTTCTGATCTAGAACTGAGGCGAGACCCATAATCTGCGCTTGCGTGAATCCTGCCTGCTTGCCTACACCTGCGACTCTGGCTGTAAAGTCAACGAGATAGCCAGCTGAAGCAGATGAATTCTGCGCTAATTCATTAACTGCAGAACCAGTTGCCAGCATGGCGCCTCGCAAGCCCTTGGTCTTGTCTTCACCGAACATCTGCGCCAACTTACCTATCTGTGATACAGCCTTGTCTCCGAGGTCATCACCGAGTGCGACATTGATTTTATCGGCACCATCGACGAACTCCTCAACTGCAGCTGTCGATGTGATGCCTAATCTGCCGGCATCTTCGGCCAGCTGGTTGAGCTTCTGTCGAGGAGTTCGGGTGTCCATCTTCTTGAAGTCCTCATTCATTCGCTCCACCTCGTCAGCAGCCTGACCGGTATATTTGCGGACGTTGGTCATCTCATCGTCCATCTTGGCATACTCCTCCACACATTTTTTGACGGTGAAGGTGATGCCGGAGATGGCAGCGACTGCACCGAGTGCAAGACCCTGCATGCGGTTGAACCAGTCTGCCGAGCGCTTGATCCAGGACTCCTGGGCGACGCCCTCAGCTCTGACTGCCTGCAGTTCTGCCTTCAGCTGCTTCGCCTTCAGCTCCATCTGCTTGAACTGTTCGGTACCACGCTCCATGCCCTGCATCTGTTGGTTGAGCGCCTTGATGGAGTATTCGAGGTCACGAATGGAAGATGTCTTGAGGTTGGCCATAGTATTATTTACCAGCTGCATCTGTCGCTTTGTCTCCTTGATGTCCACGTTAGTTCGGTCTATCTCCCTGTCATATTGCTGCATGAGTGTGACCACCTTCTGCTCAGATAGACGGATGCGCTCCAGTTCTGCCTCTACCAGCTTCAGCTGTGCAGCTCGTGAGGCGTACATCGTCGATGATGGGTCGAAGTCAGCCATCTGGCTGCGAAGCTTGGAAGCAGTGAAGTTGAGGTCATTGAGTGATGCATGCTTGAGATTAGATACTGTCGCAGTCATACGCCTAGCTTCCTCATCAGCTTGGCGTGTGGCTCCCTTGATTGCCAGCATCTTCTCTTTGACCTTATTAAGCTGCGCCTCCAACTTGGCGTAATCAGAAGTGTCTGATACAGCCTTCATCTGTCCCTTCAGGTGTCTCGCAGCCTTCTCCAGCTGTCCGAGGCTAGCAGAGGACAGGTTCTCAAGCGTCTCCTTGACGCTCATGGTTGAGTACTTGAATTGCTTCATCTCTCGCTCTGCAGCCTTCAGGTCCTTGGCGAGGGATGCGCCTAAACGGGAATCGCCCGTCGAGAAGGCATCTTGTTTTGCCTTCTTCAGACGAGCGACTTTATCCTCGAGCTCCTTCAGACGGTTCTTTGCCTCTTCTGAGTTGAGCTTCACGACGGTTGTATATACCTCTTGTCTTGCCATTATTCGGTGACTTGGATATAGTTATTATATAATAATGTGGAATGTGGATTGAAGTTGACGACCTTAACCTGGTATCCCTTTGTACCCCACTTCCAGAATAGGAATCTATGTTTATATTGCCGAGCGATGATGGTCTGCAAGCTGTCTCTCGCCTTGTAGGTCAAGATAGAATCTGCTGTATTGAGCTTGAAGTCAATCCAGGCATCTTTGTAGCGATAGATATTTTCGACATGATCTGCCTTGACAGAATCTGATGTAAAAATGGAAGTCCGCTGGTCTGCTACAACCTGTTTTACCTTCAAATTGATGTCCTGTAGCAATGCACGGTCACTAGCCGTCAATTTATATTCCTTTGGCGGCATCATCAACACCTGCTGGGTGATGACCTTAACCGAATCACGGATTGTATCGCGCTCTGCAGGAGCATATTGCAATGCAATCTGATTGAATTGCTCTCGAAGTTCCTTATCCGCTCGCTTCTGTCGGTACTCCAGAATCCAGCATAATGCTGCAATTATCAGAAAGTTGATAATGCAGGCGATTATGATTTTCACATTCTTCTTCATACGTTCAATATTAGATGTCAGCGTATTCCGGAATGGCATCGAAACAAGGGCATTCCTTGATTCGCTCCCATGGATCGACCACTCCATTGTGGTTCTTGTCTGGCGAGATGTCGCGATGTCCCATGATTTTGGCGTCAGGATATCTCTGTCTCAGCTCCTGCAGTAACTCTCGAAGCCCCTGTTTCTGCTCGTCTGTTCGGTTATCGATAGGCTTGCCTGTGCGTGAGATACCACCCATGTAAGCGATATTGACAGACTCGAAATTGTGACCCTTAACACCATTGGATGGCAGATCTTCTGTCATCAGCTGTGTACGCTCTCCATCTGCTGTAACTACCCAGTGATAACCAGGATAATGCCAGCCTTTGGCTCTAAACTCCTTCAGCAAGGCATCGACTGTCCATGTCTGCCGGCTTGCTGTGCAATGTACGAAAATGAATTTAATCTTTCTCCCCATGATTTATGTATTTATTAATTATGTCCTTGACTCGAGTATCGAATGTAAGAGCGAAACCAAAAACGGTAGCTACATACATGAGACTCTGACCGAAGTACCACAGGACGTTTGAAGTCACGTCGTGTGAGAAAAAGTAGCTGATATACACTAGAGCGATGGCAGCTATCAGTACTAGAGCAGCGCTGAGATAGTGTATCCAATCCTTGGTATTTCTCTGCATTTTCTTTTTTTATGCAAAATTACAATATGACATGGGAAAATAAAAATACGGCAGGTAAAGCTGACTTTACCTGCCGTATATACTATGCGATGGCTCTCTTGAGAACCTCCTGAGCAATCTCCTTCGCCTTCTCTCGCCACTCCTGGAATGCCAGGTATTCTGCTTCATGTTCAGGATTACCATCTCCATGGTTGCAGAGAATAGCTTCTACATCGCTCTGGCTGTACTTGGTTCTGACAAGTCCATCAACAAAATATTTGTAACCTGCCGATGTTGCCTTAATCTTGATAGAGCCATCAGGCTCACTACCCTCATAGCTGTATGCTGTTACTGTCTCACCACCACTCTCAGACTCACACATTGATGTGTCTGGCTGATAGTTTTCAACTCTCTTCTCGTTCAGATACAAAAGATAATGATTCTCATCGTATCTAACGTAGTTCATTCTGACAAGATAGATTTTCTTATTCATCTCTAAATAAATTTATAAAATGTTTTGCCGAACTTATTTTTCAGTTCTCCGACAACCGTATAGAAAGGCTTCTCAAAGAAGCGCCACTCCTCACGTGCTTGTGTAATCAGGATTTCAGCTCCAGAATAAAGCCACCAGACTTCTTCCTGCCAGTGTGGGATTTCTATAGGTTCACCATTCTCATCATTTTCCCCTGTTTTCTCCACATGGTCAATGAATCTGAACTTTAGAGCTAACCTGTCGTCCGCAACCTTCTCCTGGACGATGAATTTGTTGCCATGCTCGTCAACCTTCTCGACTTGCTGGGTCTTGAAGCTGACAGTTGACTTGTCTATCTTATAGTCCTCGATGAGGATTAGATGAGCTTCATAGTCAACACCATCCTTACACAAGACATCACCAATATGCCTCTTCTGCTTCTTGGACATACCTGGGAACGGTATTTCCCCTCTTCGTATGCCTAGATTGTCTCTATACGTTTTCATTCCGATTTTTTTAATTAAGTTTTTCGTGTCTGCGTGTTTCGCAAGTCCAAGTCTTGATGCAGCTTTCAGACGAATCTGCTCATTATTATAGCCTTTTTTCCTGAGTATCGCAACTTGCCTGCATAATGCCTGCTTCGTCCTCTTGCGGATACGGGTATGATCTGCATATATGACTTGTCCGCAGTAATCTATGCCATCGCAAGTGCGGTGTATATTCCAGGACTTATTGATTGAAAGTTTCCAGTCTCTCGCAAGAAACATGGCTGTCAATTCAACCATAAGACGCAGGAACACCTTATCTTCATGCAGAATGAAGATGTTGTCCATGAACCTATAATAATGCTTGAGACCTTGACGAACGAACCTGTCAAACCTCTCGTTAAGTGATTGAACGCTAGTTAACATTCTCGCTTGCTGCTGAGTTCTGCAAGTTAGGAGCATATCACTGACGTATCGAGCTTGCCAGTAGTGATATCTATCCGGATCTTTAAGGATGTCGAAGCATCTCATAGCCAAATAGTCAAATCTTATCAAGAATATCTGCCCAAGCAATTGCGTCAGCTTGACGCCTAGAACAACTCCATTAGCATAGCTGTCAACCACCTCATCGATGAATGCCAACAACTTCCGGTCCTTGACGTATAACCTATATTCTGCCTTCAGCAGATTATGCTCCATGGACATAAAATAATGATGTATGTCCATCGGTACGCAATATGCAGTCTCCTGTTGTGGAGACTTGTAGATATCACGTTTTATGATTCGATAAAAGAAATGAGTACCTCTACCTTTAGTACCTGCAGGACAATTGTAGGGAATTTTGTCTCGCAGTCTCGGTTCTACAGGATATAGAGCTGCATGCTGTATGACATGATCCTTGACAGGGAGTTTGTTGACAACACGAACCTTAGGTTCTGTGACAATTCTCGGCTCATATTCCGATGTCTTCCACTTCTGGTGCTGATATGCGTCTAGTAGAGCTAGAAGTTTTTTTTCTAGTTCTTCCTCAAACTCCTGGACACTTAATCTCGACCTCTTATGCTTGCTGAACTCATAAAAGGCTTCACGAAAGTTCTGTAAAGTCTCGACATCAACGGATATATTACCTAATCTCTTCACTTGGCATTAATTAAGAATGTAACTAATACTGTGTATATGTCGGTGTAAATGTCGGTGTATATTGCGGTGTATATTATCTGTTGTCTGCTTTTTTAAATGTCCTAACCTTCGACCGGATGACCCTATTGTCATCATCTACCAGCTAATCTTAATATGTGTATTTTCTGCCTTGAGGCAAGGTCTGACTCCAGATTTCTCCACATAAGCACACTAAAAACTGTGGAATTCTATAAGTTGAGGGCAGCACCGTAGTTCGCATTGGACACTGAGACAGCATTGTTCACGTTGAGCGTCGAAAGACCACATTGTCCACCATTGTTGGCATTGGCACCACGGAGGCAACAGCGAAAACCGGCACAAGGAATCACAACCTAGTTTTAAACCGCTGCAAAGATACGAAAAAAAAACGGAATGAAAAAATGTCAAAGAACGAAATTTCAAAAAAAAATCGACCGCCCTATGGGCGGTAGGTTGGGCTCGCGATGCGAGCCGGGTGCTCAGGAACCCCAGATTTCTATATTTTTTGGGGATTTTTGAGCACCCGGTCACCTTAGCTAACAGCGTAATATGTTGGCTCCACTGACCACTCGGATGCTGCTTCGCAGAGGGCAGCACCGCAGTCCGCACCGGACACTGAGACAGCATCGTCCACGTGGAGCGTCGAAAGACCACACCGTCCACCACGGTAGGCATCGGCACCACGGAGGCAACAGCGAAAACCCGACTTCTCACCACTCGTATTCCAGAAGTAGCTAGTCCAATATGTCGATTCTGTCGCTCCTACAGATGTCGGGAAGTTCTCCAGGTGATCCATGCACATCTCCTTGACATATCCTTCGCCCCTAGTAATTGACTTGCTGTAGGCTATCATGCCATCCGCTTTGCCTAATGTCCAGGTACCGTAGATGGATGGTGCGACAAGGTGAGTGACAGATGTATCGGCATTGCATTGCACCTGCTCATCATCCATCATTCGCCAGAGACTGCCGAATCCATTCTTGTATCCAAAGAAGCAAGGAATCTTGGCAGTATAGACTACTGTACCATCATCCTTCTTGACCTCATATTTAGATTCACCGCATGAATCTCCTAGCTCGATACCTGCAGACAATGGAACTACAGGACGATAACCGTTGTAGCCACCCCAGTCTGGCATTGCTGTGACGCCAGCGCCAAGACCTCCCTGGAACAGACCATTGGCATCTTTGGCAGAGTTCACTGCAGCCTGATCATAATGTGTACCGAAGATTACTCCGAAGAGTACTGCGATGGCAGCTGTATGTCTCATGGTTGTACAGAGCCAACCAGTACCATTTTTTCTCGCAGCAGCTCGGAAGAACTCTGTTGTCTGCTGAGTAACCGGCTTGCCAAGCATGGTGCGGTTCGTATTATCGAGTGTCGCATCATTGTTGCCACCTCGATAGCCAGCACCATCATTGATGTAGCTGACGAGTTTACCTGTACTGCGCTCCAATGCTGCGAAGCCTGCAGCAGAGATACTGCCAATAGGTATCTTATAATTGAACTCACCCTGAATTGGCCAAGGGCTAATTTTCTCGTAATGTAGTCTACCTACAGTCTTAATCACCATGTACCACTCTTTGCCCCATCCCCACTGATAGTGACCTTCTGAGCCATCGAGTTTTGCCTTCTCGCCAGTCGCATACTTGTAGTGATCCTTGGAATCAAGCTTGCGACGAGTATGGTCATTCTTGACCAGATAGCAGCCAAGGCCGAGTTCCTCGTGCAAATGCTGCAGGAGTTCCAGCGACCCGATATAAGTCGCAGCCTGCGGTGTCGCATTGTCAAGGTTCCATACTCGGCCACACCATGGATGCTGTCCGAGCTGCACCGCATTCTTGATAGTCATCTGCTCAGACTTGCCCGACTTCTTATCGAAGACCTCGATAATCTTGTCGGTAGCAGACATGTCTGACTGAGGCAGGTCATCGACCTGCTGAGCATTGTCGAAAGCAGAGATGATAGCCTTCAACTTAGTTTCTTCACTTTCTGTAAAAGCCATATTAATTATTTTAATCGATTAAACAATTCTTATCTTATTGCCATTTTTGCGAATCTTGCCTGATGCAGAGAGTCGCATAAACGGTTGTCTAACTGTTATATTAACTTCCTGCCACAACGGGGTGTTGGCGGTCGGTATCAACCAGAACTTCGTCTTGCCTTCTCCCTTGACGGTCAGATTGCCGGAGGGGTCAGACATGACGGAATCACCCTCAACTCTCTGGTAGAGGACACTCTGAGGCAAATAGGCTGGCAAGATATCTGCAGCAATCTCCAGTTTCGCCTTGTTTCGTATGCTGATATCAGCCGGATAGCTGAGATTCATGCGAGATGGTGCGATGAATCCTGTAGCAATCTGCCCTGCAAGGCTATCCATCTGGGCAATTTTGGCATCTGCCCTTGTAGCTGCTTCCTCAGCTTGCTGAGATTTCTCTTGTGCAGCAGTAGCTTGTTTTTTGGCTTCTGCTGCCTCTGCTGTTGCTGTAGCTGCAGCCGTATTAGCAAGGCTTGCAGCCTTGTTAGCATCATCGGCAGCGCTCTGCGCCTTAGCAGTAGGAGTCTTGTCTAGCCAGAGACGCCAGTTAGTACTAGTGTCTGAAGGCTCTGAAGTATTACCATCGACAAGAGATGCGAACACACCCTTGCTGGTGTGTACGATGTCGTTAGCATCGTAGCCAGTAATCGTCTCTCCCTCCGATTCGAAGGAATAGTTGGCCACCCATGCACCCTTGTCCGTGAAGGCAACATTGCCAACTACAATTATATTCGTATTATCAGCCATTATACTTTGATAACTAATTTGTTTCTTTTCTTGCTCACGTGTTCAGCCACATGGCTGCCGTAGTCTATCATCAATAACTTGTTTCTGCGCTGACGGAAAGAAGGGTACATGGCGCCACCACGCGCGATGATACCTGTATCTTCGTATTGATGCGTCTGTAGGTTCCACATCCACCAGTTGCCATTTTCACCAGCTTTGGTTGGATGCTCGCAGAGTTCTTTTGCGGTCGAAGTCTGATTCTTCGCAGCATCGATAGCAGATTGCGTATCAGTCTGTCGCTTGCTCTCTGCTTTGACTCTACCGGCTTCTGCAGAAGCTCTGCCATTCTCCGCTGCGACTCTCTTTTTCTCCGCTTCTACTCTCGCACTCTCCTGACTCTGTCTGGTTGTCTCCTGATTTTGTCGAGTCTGCTCTGCAGCTTGCCGGGCAGACTCGTTCTGCTCAATTGCAGTCTTGCTTGCCAAGGTGTCTGCAGCAGCTTTTTGGGCAGCTGCTGCCTTAGCTTGAGCATCAGCAATGGCGGTACTGGTATCCGTCTTGCGCTTATTCTCAGCATTGACTCTGCTGCTCTCAGCATTTGCCCGACTCTGTTCTGCAGCAGCTCTCGCCTTCTCAGCCTCCACTCTCGAAGTTTCCTGCTTTTGCCGGGCTGTCTCCTGCGACTTACGGGTCTCCTCGTTCGTGTTGCGAGTTGTCTCTGCGCTCTTGCGGGCAGTTTCCTGAGTCTGTCGAGTCTGCTCTGCAGCTTGTCGGGCAGACTCATTCTTCTCGATTGCTGTCTTGCTGGCCAGGGTGTCTGCAGTAGCTTTTTGGGCAGCTGCTGTCTGAGTCTTCGAACTGTTGACAGCATCTTCCACTTTTTTGCGCTCAGCAGTAAGATCAGTCGTTGCTTTCGTCACGCTTGCAGCTGCGTCGTTGGCCTTGCCTGCTGCAGTATTAGCAGCAGCAGTAGCCTTCTTGGATTCTGCAATCTCAGCATCAACGTTTTTGGTCAAGAGAGACAATGGAGCAATGACCTGTTTCCGGACGCCATTAAGGTCGTAGAGAGCAGGCATCGTCTTGATGCCGTCGAGCGACGTAGCTAGCTCACAAGAAAAAATATTCTTGGAATGCAGCCGCAGGTATTCGTTGAACTTGGGTAGGAGTCTGGCGCACAGCGCCTCGAACTCCTGATTGCTCTCGATATTCATAGGCTAATCTCCTTCAAGCACATCTACGAGTTGCCCGTAGATGCCTGAGACCATGGTATCCTTGGCTATCTCCTTGATGAGCACAGCGTCTTCAGCGCTCAGCTCTACCTCTTCAGGCTTTGCCTGTATTCGCTTCATGACTCTGTATGCCTGCATCTTCTTCTCCGGGCTGGCAGGCGAATCAGAATTGCCGACAGCAAAAAGTCGCAGAGAGACGATATCACTCATCAACTGATTATTACCATTCTCATCTTTGATTTCCTCTCCTTTATAGTTAAGGATAGGAAAGTTGAAATTTCTTTTCATAATTTATTTATTTTAATTAAACTTCGAAATTACCAATCTCTTGGACACTTATACTGAATCCAGCAGCCATAGTATACTATTTTCTTTTTGTTCTCCGTAACGGTAAAACTCATGTCTCTGTGATATACGAGCATCATGGCATCGCCCGAACTTTTTATCTCCAGGTCGGTCGTTTCAGAACCTCTGTCATAGTAGAGGAATGATGTAGCTGTTCTGTCTTTTGCAGTAATTGGATCTACAGTAACTGAAACTCCAGCACATAGATGTACTGCGCCAGAATCTGTTGCCCTTTTAACGAGTATAACGTATCCATCATCCCATTTCTCCATTTTGGGCAGTCCGTAATATCCTGCACCTGCCAGGACTACTGAATGTACATTCTTGTCGATGCCCTTTGCTGTCGCATAAGTAGAACCGCCCGAACTCATATATGCGTTCTTGATTCTCAGACCTGCAACATATCCTCCCAGCGTCATGTCGAGTGCCACGTTGTTGACGGCTCCCTTAGCTCCGCAGACTACGGAATAGTTTACGTCACCGAAGAATTTTGAACTCTCTTCGTTCGTGAACCTCGCAACCGCCCTTGTGCCTGTCGATGCAGGAAGGACATTGCCTCCGATACCTGCAAACACCTTATGGCTGTCATTACGCAGGATGATATAGGCGTCGTTGTCGAATCCTTTATTCGTCAATCCTTCGCCTTCAATCTTCATTCCTGCTATCTGTCCTGCACTCGCCTGCATGGAACCATCGGTATTGATCTTGAAATACTTGTTGGCAGTAACGACACCTTCCAGTGAAATCTGGTCTGCTCTGATGCTGGCTTTGGATATTCCGTTTGATATCATCGTCTCGATGGTTGCCGAACTGATAATCTTGCCGTCCACGTTGCTAATCTTCGTCTCCAATGCTGTCTTGTCCGCTGTTACCAGCAAGCCAGACTTGCTGATGTTCTTCACGTTTCCGCTCGAATCGAGGGTAATCTTTTTATTGAAGAGATTCGTGAAATACGTTGAGACTGACAAGCCACCACATTCGCGCAGCGTACCATCAGAATAAAATGCCCCTGCAGCTACACTCCAGGAATCAGAGTTCTGCTTGACTAAGCTGACCGTCGTACCATAGTCGCTCCGAATGTCTGAATCTATACCGTCGATGTATTTTCTGACTTCCTCATCGTTGCTGGTCATCTCGCTGCTGAGAGTTTCTTGTGCTGCCGATAGCTCATCCTTTGTTGCTGCTTTCCCGACAGCAGTATTGATTCCATCAACGGTTATTGTCAATTTCGCCAGGGCTGCACTCGTATTGTCTGCTGTTTCTTTGACGTCTGAAACCTCCAGCTTAATGGAATCAATGTTACTTTCAATACTTGACATTCTTTTTTCTGTGCTCGTCTGCCAACTATTGAGGATGTTGATGCGTCCTGCTTCGTGCTCAATTTTCGAGGATAAAGTCTCGTTCAAAGCATTATTTTTTTTGGTTACCTCCTGCAAGATTTCATTCTTTGTCATGGAGATCTGTGAGGTGTAGTCCGTTTCCAATGCCTTGTCTTTCTCTGTGACGGACGCCATGATTTTGTCCTTGGTCATACTGATTTCAGACCTAAACGATTTATCTAGCGCATCGTCTTGCTCATCAACGTACGCTCGTACTTTCGTGATATCCGTCTCAATGCCAGAAATCCTGGTATCGGTATCTGACGTCCACTTGTTGAGTAAGGCGATTTGACCAGCTTGTACATCTATGCTAGAGGTCAGCTCTGTTTTCAACGCATTATCCTTCTCATTAACTTCTGCTAGTATATCACCTTTAGTTATACTAATCTGAGCCCTAAACGATTTATCAAGCGCTTTGTCCTGCTCATCGACGTATGCACGGATTTCCTTCTTCTCTGCATCCAGTTCAATGCCTAGCTTCGTGACAGTACCTTTCACATTATCTATATTGCTGCCAAGAAGCTTGATGTTGGCTGCAGTCTGCAAAATCTGAGTACTGACGGTCTTGCTGAGATTGCTCAGTGGCTCATCGGTGATGGTAACCATGGAGATGAGCATATCACCTGTATATCTCAGGATAAAGTCTCCGGTACCATTCCATTTGCCTTCGAACTTGATGGTCTGCCACTCAGCAGAGTATGCTACATCAATTGCACGTGATGCAAGTTCGTTGACCTTGCCAGATACTGCTGTACAAGGCGAGAAGCCTATTGTCAGCTGTCCTGCAGTCTTGGCATAGACAATGGCTGTGACATAGAGCTTATCCTGGACTTCCCTGTATGCCTCACTAGTTTTAGCTAGCTTGTCAGCTTCCACCTCTGTGGAAGGAAGGTCATATTCCTTGTGGGTACCAGGCTTCCGAACGATGCTGTTCAACTGCTTGAGACCGCTATTCTCGATGTGCAGGACATTTCTACCCTCTACGTTATCTATGCTGACACGGTGATTGCCTGATACGGTGGCTGATCCATTTACCATGACAGGGAGGCCATTTGCATCAATCCAGAACTCAGTATCCTCATTCTCGTCAACTGTCCATCCATCTATGACAAGTTCCTCATCAGTTCCTGTGACGGTGAGGAACTGACCGTTATGCAGATAGTTATTCTCCTCTGTCACATCGTATGATGTCTGTGCGTATCGGGTTGCGAACTGGTTCTGAAGCATCTGAATCTTGGTATCGATGCTCTCTCCAGTCCTTCTGAGAATTATATCACCGGTAGCGTAGAGGTTCTGCAGGAACTCACCGAAGCCACTCAGCTGACCGAATGTAGGATGATTGATGCCCTGCAGGTTTCCCAGCCTGCCCTTCAATGCATTGTTCGGATCTGTCTTCATTCCGTACAGAACATCAAGGTAAGGTGCTCCAGAACCTACGGTGATAATCTGCATGATGCCTTTGCGGTCAGGGTCGCTGAGATTATCTACTCTGACCAATGTGTCCTTAGGTTTGATGCAGCTGGCAGGAGTAGCATTCTCCATGCTACTGCTGAAGCTCTCGAACTTCACCCAGTCAAGACGATGCTCCCCGTCTGCTGTACTACCACAGCCTGCTTCGGAGATAATCAGCTCGTAGCTCTTGGTCACATAGTAGTCATTGCTGCTGTTGGGCATTCCGTTGTATTGTTGTACAAGGATGATGTCATCCTTGCGGAAAGGATTGTACAACTTACCATTCTGTGTATCCAGGTATATCTTGCCACTCTCCGGGTCGTAGTGATCAACCTCCATCATGCCTGTGAAGATGCGGTTGTCATTCTCGCCAAGGAGTTGCGAGATAATCATCTCATAGATTTTGAGGGAACCGCGGACAATGAGATTGTCGAATTCTCCAGTCCATTTGTTTTCCTGCTGCCCTGTAACATTCTGCGATGGCGTATTCCGGATAGCCCACCCTTTGCCTCCAACAAACCCGGAAACAAAATCCTTGCTTGCCAGGTTTCCGTCAAATGTGGAATCACCCTTGACATGCAATGATGCCATGGTCGCAATCGACCAGGCGATGATTTCGTCGATGCAGAGTCGGTATTTCCCTGTCTCTGCATCCTTGACAGCAACCGTGAACCCTTTCTGCTCACCTTCGTTGAAGTTAGAAGACGCAAGCTTGTCGGCTGTCACGCTGCCGGATTTAACGCTGTCGGCTGTCACGCTACCGGATGCCACGCTGCTGGCGATGATATTGCCGGCAGCGTCGAACTTGAATCTGCTATCAGCATTGAAGGAGAAATTATCACCTACGCTGATGCTCTTAGCTGCCTTGATCAAGTTGGCAATGATATTGCCATCCTTGTCGAAGCTATATTTCTCTCCAACCTTCAGACCTTTCAGGAAGGTGATGAGTCCTGCAGCCTGATCATCATTCACCTTAGAGAGGTATTGACCATCGGACTTCTTCAGCAGTTCCTCGATGGTTGCCTTCATCTCGTCTGAGGCGAAATGAAGCAGCGAGAGAAAAGCATTACCTATGCGGTAAGCCGTATTGGCTGCCAGGCGTCGCTCATCTCTGATACCCTCGAATTGGGTCTGTAGATCATTCTTGTCATATTTCTCTGCCATATTATTTTTTGTTGCAAAGATAATCTATCGATGGATTCGATAAAAATACGCTATCAGAAGTTGCGGGCAGCTCCGATACCTCTGAATATCTCATTAAGAGCAGACGCCATGATGCCATTGTATTTCTCGCCATAGAACTCAGCTTCATGCTCATTGAGCTTCATGACAGAAGCATAGTACTTCTGCGAGAACCAGTCACGTCTGCCAATAGGTGGACCACCTGCCACTCTACCACCCCATGCTGGACCAACCTTCTTCGGTATGTTCATCTTTCGCTCTGCTCTATATTCTCTATCGAGGAATTCCAGGTCTCCGTTGTTGACACGGGGAACCTTCTCGCCTCCCTGCGCATCAGTCCACTTCTCCCAGACGTGTGCAGGACCGACTCCAGCTGCAACATAGATACCATACATGAGGAACTTATGCTCGATGGTTGTTGTTGCGCCCTGCTCCAGATGCCCCTTGATGCTCGAATAGAGTGCTCCGGTGTCTATTGTACGCAGACGCTCCATGCGTTCGCGCCAATAGTCACCCATGTTGCTCGTCCATCCCTGCTCGTATTTGAGCAGTTCATCTACTGCTGACTTGTCTGCCATAAGCTGTCATCATATTGCACGTCGATAGGTTCGTCAGAATTCATCATGAAGTAGAGTCCGGTGACTCCGTTCATCGACCATCTACCCAATTCACTCGAATAGATCTGCGTGAGATCCAGGAACTCCAGCTGTCCCTCGAATGCCTCCCGATACTTGTCTCGAAGCATTCGGCTGATGAACTGACGGAAGATGTATCTGCAGAGATTCAGCTTCTTCTCGCGGTCTTCCATGTCATCATGCTTGTAAGCTGCGAGAATCCAGACGGTGTAGACGTTGCGTTCGAAGAACCCCTCACCTGCAGAGTGCGTATTGCTGTCTACCGTATCTGAGACCATGATGAAGTTAGAAGCCTTACGGAACTTCTGCAGCACTCCCTGCACGGTGTCTGGTCCGGAGCAGGTCGTAGCTACAAAATTATTGTCTCTGCATGTCTTATTTTCCTCGCATAACTTGGTGAAATATGCGATGGAATCGAATGTTTTATCTGTCATAGTGTTCTATTTACTTGATCTCGCCTTGAATTCCTCTGCCTCTCTCGCCTTGTTATCAAGCTCGGAGAGTGCATCCCAGCAGAGCGAGTCATAGACTGCCTGCTGCTTGGTGATATCACCATCTGTGAGCGCCCGTATCTGCGCCTGCATGGCAGGCATCAGGTCTTCCTGCTTCAGCTCTCCACCCTCCTTTGCCGGCTTGAAGAAGTGAGGAAAGTTCTCGGCCAGGTATCCCTTGACGGACGAGAACCACATGAAGACATTCAGAAGTTCATAAGGCTGAAAAATGGCGGTTTCATCGGCATTTCCTGCTTCGTTTCGATAGAGAATCCACCCCATCTTCTTCAGGAACTTATCGTCCTTGTGGATAAGATACAGCTGGTAGTTTTTCTCCAGCTGCAGATAATCGAAGAAGGTGACGTCTCTGATGAGCCGTTCCACGGCATAGAGACCGGCACACGTGCCGAGTGGCAGATAATAGGTATAATCCTCGATGAAATCGAAGTTTTTGAGGAGTGAGAGGATTTCTGCCTCATTCAGATACATCACTTCTCGCTTTTTCTTTCCTTTTCTAGACAGGCATAGAACGCTGCACTTCCAGCCTGTTCTGGTATGCTTCAGCACCTTGATGCCGCAAAATCTTGCGAGTATGTAGCATTTCACGACCGTCGGATCCTGGAACAGAGTCAGCAAGCTGAGGATATAGCGTAGCTCATCCTCCTGCAGCTCCTTCCACGAACTGGGAGCTGAGAAGTCGAAGACTCGTATGCCGTCACGAATTGAAAATGAAGGCAGGTTTCTCTTTTCCATTTTTGAATTCCTTAAAATGATTAGCCTTATATGCCGATGAATCCGCATATAATTGAAAATTACTGATGTTGGCATCTAGAAATTTCAGCAGTCTGCCACGCTCGTTAGAGAAGGCAGTCAACAGACCCTCAGCCTGCAGGATCATGCATCTGCGAACCTGGAATATCAGATTAGCAGATACGTCATCCTTGGTCTTGGCTCCCCGTTCCATCTCAAGCAGATCATCCATCTGCTCGTCAGATATGACCCTGCGCATCACCCCATCAGCTTCGTAGAGTGCTGAAAGTTTATCCTTCCACTGCTTGGATGATAGCTCCTGCTTGGTCTGGAAGTTATATTGGCCAATGCTGTATACCAGAAGTGTCAGGGAGCATTTTGCCTGCAGGCTGCTCCCCCACTCCTCTACTGATGCCAACCAGGTAATCATGTCGCCCTCTGCCTTGAAGTATGCCACCCTGCATTGCTCCACCAGCGCCTCCACTCTCGCAGCTGATGCCGGAGAGACTTCGCTGTTAGCGACGACTCCGAAGCCTGTTGGCGTGAGTACCAGGTCAAGATGACGGACCACTTCAAGGAAGGCGCCAAGGCATACAGCCCTGACAACAGCTGATGTCAGCCTCTCATTAGACTCAAGCGCTGCCTCCCCGGCATAGCCCAGGAACTGCTGCTGAAGGCGCTCATACACTTCCACGAAATGCGGTTCGACTGAATCGAACACTTCTGACTGCGAACTGGTAGCTACGAGAATAGCATTCTCGAAGTCTTCCTTAGTTATCTCCATTTTCATTGCCATTATTGTTAACTAGTGATGTCTGCTGGTCTTTGTTCTTGTCGAGTGTTGTCAGCTCAATCATCGGAACATCGACCGTGATATTTCTCTCAGCCCAGAGATTGTAGTGCAGGATGACGTGCCAAGGCTTGGCCATGATGTCATGCGATGCCTTCTCCAGGGATTGTTTCATGATGAAGAGTTCCCGCTTGTCTGAACCGGAATTGTTCATCTGGCTCTTGCCTGGTGTCGCTCCGATGAGGTTAGGATGACAGCCGAGTGCGAAGCAGAGAGCGTTGGAAGCTTCAGACATATCCTCTGCCCAGTCACCACCTTCCTTCTTGTTGCCCTCAGAGAGATTGATGATGCGCACCATGCGCTGCTCCTTGCCGTTCGGATCAAAGTAATAGCCGGTGATGAGAGCCTTGCCCGCATTCTCAGGTCCGCACACGAAATCGATGATGTTCTCCTTCTCCCGCAGGATGCGAGCCTTGCGCTCCTCCGGCTCGATGATGCCCTCGTTGTTGCAGAGGTCATCCCAGTAGTTGCGATGCACTTCGATTTGAATGCGAGGAGCAGAGGTGTTCTTGATCATGTATCGCTTGCCGATACCGATGAGACGGTAGATATCATACCAGGCATCATCGAAGATGCTGGCATAGTATGGTATCGGGTAGTACTGCATGCCTGGTGTAGGCATTCTGCTGATGATGGCAAACTTGCAGTCCTTGCCATCTTGCGGTTTCTTGCCTGTGATACCCGTATATGGGTCTGGACCCTTGCCCATGCGCGCCATGAGGTCGCCCAGAGGATTGTAGATATCCAGGAGCGGGATGACCTCACCCTCCATCTGCTGGTTGAAATGGTTGAAATCAGCAAAGAAGACGTTGGCGATTCTGCCCTTCTTGTCCGGCTTCTGCAATCGGCAATAGGAGACGTCCTTGTGCCGGATATTGACGATGCGCTCATGGTCTCGAGAGAGGATGATGACTTCAACTGACCAGCCGAAGAACTTCATATCCGTAGCCTGCTGCATGAACACCTCATGAATGCTGTTGCCCAGGCAGAACTTGCGGATCTCCTCGTCCTGGACGTCCTTCTTGCTCTCACGGTCGATGAATCTGAGACCCTGGCCATAGCAGCATTGGACGTTGAACGCCATGGCTCTCTGCGCTACCATGTTCTTGCGCAGGAGCTGCTGCAGGAGGTATGGAGTGTTGTTGTCTTCGCCATAGTTGATGAACTCATAGTCCTTGCCACCTATCACGATAGTAGAATATGTAGCATCTCCAATCTCTCCGGAACCAAGGAAACTGGTATCCTGGCCATACTGCTGCTCGATGCTTGTAGCATTCTTAGCCTCTGATACGCCTTCAGCCACTACTGCAAAGCGTGCGACCGAACCACTCTCGCCAATCTGCTGCATCTGATATTTTCTTTTCATAGAAATACTGTTTTACCCATAAAATTGAATATGTAGATGTCTGGCAGGGTGCGAACCTCCCCATTTACTGGGTTCACAAGCCGGTGGAAACCACCACGCCAGGAACCACCCTTGACCATCCATCCGTTGTAATCGATGACTTCGCCCTCTGATGTCCAGGCTTTGAGATTGACGGTAGAGCCCTCATCTCTAGCCTTGTCCATGAGCTTCAGAACCTCATTGATGTGATATGCTGTCTTTGGCATTAATTGAACGTATTGTCGAATGTATTGTCGAATATTCTGCCACCTCTCTGCAGGTCCAGGACATTATGCTGGCGCTGTGCATAGACGTAGCTGAAGGTGAAGCGAGGCAAGGTATCATGCAGGTTGTCATTCTTGGAAGTTGACGAATTGATGGTGATGCGCTTGCCCACCACCGGATTGCCTTCAACGAAGTTGACGATGTAGACCTCATCGGAGCGGAAAAGGTCATCTGCCCAGTTGGCCATGTCGGTATTGAGGTAGCCGGTATCTGCATTGAAATTGCGCTGTTCCGTGATGCGGTAGTTGGTTTTCAAGCCTCCGATATAGGCTGCATCCCTGGTATATTCCGGATTCACCTCGTGCTTGCCCTCGCAATAGATGAGTTCCTGGCAGCCGAAGCTGTTGGTGAAGAGCAGACATGGAGCGCAATCTGGCTTGGAAGGGTCATTGACGAATCGCAGCAATCTCTTGCCGGCCTCTACCTCGTAGTAGAGCAGGTCAAGGTTCTCGACTGAGAATCTGGAAGGAGAGACGTCGATGGTCGTATAGACATCGTTGCCGGCTACTGCAGTAGCATTGAATGTGCGTGTCTCCTCGTCTCCCTCGGCATCGTGCGGCTTATAGTAAGCCTTCACGGTTGCCGCATCCTTGCCTATGTAGTGAAGGTATTCCAGTCTGCCCTCAGACGTCTTCTTGGTTGAGCTCAGTAACGTTAGGAAGTGATTGTCCAGGAAGCTGGAGCAATCAACGCCCACAATATCTACTGATGCATAGTATACCTGCAGGGTCGCCTGCCTGGTTTCAATATTGGTCTCTGTTTCGCCATCAACGCTCTGTTCGATGATGGTGATGGTAGCAGAGACTGCAAGCTGCTGCCTTGCATAAGGTCTGAAGATGTCTGCCAGGTCAGACACGATGACCTCCCCATCTGCAGGATAGAGGAACTCCTCGTAGATTGTCTTACCCCCGATGGCGATGGTCACAGCCAGCCTGGTTCTGGCGGTCATGATGATGATGTCGGGTATGTTCTCCAGGAACATCTTGCCCGATGGAAGTGATTTGATGGTCATATTATCTTTTTTAGTGCAAAGATACTTTGGCAATTGCCAAAATAAAAATACGGATGGCCACTCTCACGAGCAACCATCCGCAAATCATGATAGATAAATAAACGTTATGTAGGATTATGTGATGAAACGTTTGAAATCAACTGGCATCACTCTCTCCCAGATGGCCCATGCCACGGTACCGTCCGGCTGTGTCGCGATGGAGTAGTCATGCTCCTGCATGTACTTGTTTACACCACTGTAGCTAACTCCACCCATGCTGTCAAGTTCGCAGATAATATCCTGCGTAGTCTTGAAGCTCTTCATGTAATCAAGACCGTTGTCATCCTTCTGAGGAAGGTTAGAACGGAACTTGAAGTATGCGCTGAGCAGCTTCTGCTCGAACGCTTCGCTGTTATATACCTCTTTCTCTGCCATAATTATTCGTCATAAGGGAATTCTTCTTCTACTGAATATACTCTAGCGTAAGCGCTGTACATGAGCTGAAGGGCAACATATATCTTGTCTGCCCACAGATTCAGCTTCTCTTGCTGTCTGCATATTCTTCTGTCTTTAGCTCTCAGTCTGCCGATGGAATCAGCCAGTTCTCTGCGAACCTCATCATTGGTGACTAACTGAGCTACACTTCTCAAGAGCTGGATATTTTTCCAGAGTTCGCAATGCTCCATGTCCAGCTGGATGGCTCTGTCTACCAGAGCCTCATAGACTCTCCTACGCTTCTGGTGGAGTTCTATCACATTGTTTCTACTTTTCCTCATCGCTCACTCCTCCTTTCTTGTCTTTGTTCCAGCCTGGGTGCAGGAGTTCTGCTTCTGCTCCCGAGAGTACCCCCCCCGCTTCTCGGTATCTCTCAAAGATTGATCGGAAGAGCACATGTCTGAACTCCAGTCACGAATTCGTATCTCG
>ERZ869991.72-NODE-72-length-28013-cov-4.948812_pt1 | contig 28013 bp, 22 predicted proteins | sample MGYA00520862_ERZ869991 | MGnify/ENA primary metagenome ERZ869991 (study PRJEB32232, sample SAMN07284978) | human gut metagenome | biome: human-associated habitat; material: feces | host: Homo sapiens | place: Tanzania | collected 2014-08-11 ...
TGAAATCGGGCGCGTGGTAGTTATGCACATAGAAGCCAATGCTTTTTTGCGCCGTATGGTACGTATGATTTGCGGCTCGCTCATTAAAGTGGGAATTGGGCAGTGGAAGCCGGAAAAAATTAAGGAAATATTGGAAAAAGCTGATCCTCGTTATTGTGCCCCTCCGGCTCACCCTGGCGGTCTATATCTTAAATCTGTCAGCTATGCGCAGGATCGCAGCGACGATATTTAGAAACTCCGCTAGGTTAACATCCCCTCGGATAAATTATTGTTTGTAGGAGGCCCTGCTATGGAAAATGAATTTGAAGCTAAATTGAGCGCCGCTGCTGATAAATTAGGATTGGCTATGAAGGCTGCTCCTGAAGCCGAGCGTGAAATATTGAAGGCCATGTATGCCGATTATCAGCGCTTTGTAGACGAAAATTCTGATAAGCAGGACGTTTCTGCTCTCTTTGCTATGGGCATAATCAGCAATAATGACATAAAAACCGAAGATGTCATCAAAGCCGCTGTAGAGTATATCGACACCGATTTGGAATATTGCCGTTGCCGCCAGAAATCCGTTTGCGGTATGGAAGCCGAGTTTGAAGCTAAATTGAGCGCTGCTGCCGACAAGTTGGGATTGGCTATGAAGGCTGCTCCCGAAGCCGAGCGCGAAATCTTAAAGGCCATGTATGCTGATTATCAGCGCTTTGTAGAAGAAAATAACGACAATCAAGATATCTCTGCTCTCTTTGCTATGGGCATTATCAGTCACAATGATATAAAGACTGAAGCTGTTATTGAAGCTGCTGTAGAATATATTGACACCGATCTGGAATATTGTCGTTGGCGTCAGAAGTCTGTGCAAAAATAGATTTTGTGCATAGCATCTGTCTGTAAATGGTAACTTAGGGGCCCGAGCATGAATTTTTGTTCGGGCCTCTTTGGTAAGCGAAAGCAAAAAAATTAGCACAGAAACAAAACTAGCTTTACCAAGTTCAAAAAGGAGATTTATATAAGAATGCGTCAGAGTGGAGCCTTACCTTGTCAACTTATTGAAGAACTGATAAGTAACCAGCGCATTATTAGCTCTGAACCTGTTCCGTCTAAGAATATTCAGCCGGCCAGTTTGGATTTGCGTTTGGGGAGAAGAGGTTGGCGCGTAGAAGCTACTTTTTTGCCTCGTCAAGGAGAGCCAGTTTCTGACCTTTTGCTTAACAATTCTTTGGAAAGTATAGACTTAAGTTGCCCTGTAGTATTGCAAGAAGGTTGCACTTACGTTGTAGAAGTAGAAGAACGCTTCAATTTGCCCAACTCTGTTCATGCTTATGCCAACAATAAAAGCACGACCGGACGTATGAATGTTTGGACGCGTATTCTAGCCGATGGAGTCTCTCGCTTTGATAAAATCCCCCCCGGCTATAATGGTAAAATTTACGTTATGATTACTCCGCGCTCTTGGTCTATAAAAGTGCGTGAAGGCAACACTCTCAATCAAGTTCGTTTAATTTGCGGTGACAATCACCTTTTAGATTTTGAATTAGAAATGCTTCACCAAGATAGTGGCTTGGTTTACGATAGTGCAGGACAGCGTGAGCAAGCTCTTATAGACAATGGGTTGCTTTTAACTATAGATTTGCAACAAGATATTGTAGGTTATAAAGCTATTCCTTGTAATGAACCTGTAGATTTGTGTAGCGGTGTACCTCAGCCGGGAAGCCATTACTTTGAGCCTATTAAAGCCAAAAATGGCGAAGTGCTTTTAAAACGCGGTGAATTTTACATTCTATCTACTAAAGAGTTTTTGCGCGTTCCGCCTGATTTAGCTGTAGAAATGGTCGCTTATGATATTCATTCAGGTGAGTATCGTTCCCATTATGCCGGATTTTTCGATCCTGGTTTCGGCTATGGTGAAGATGGATGCTTAAAAGGCACTCCTGCTGTTTTGGAATTGGATGTTCATGAGGATGTACTTTTCCGCCATGCTCAGCCTATTTGCAAGATGGCTTTTGAGTATTTACTGAAAAAACCAGAGAAAATTTACGGATCCGGTTTAGGTTCCCATTACCAGCAGCAACGCGGCCCTCAACTGGGACGTCATTTCTGTTAGTGAGGTTTTAGGGTGCGTTTTAGCTGGTATAACTTTGATTGGCCTTTAGTAATTTGTGCTTCTATTCTGATTTTTTTGGGATTAAGCAATATTGCTAGCGCCACATTTCATGGCGGCATAAGTCCGGAGTTTATACGTCAGGCAAGTAGTTTAGCTGTCGGTATTTGCGTATTTTTATTTTTTTCTTTTGCAGATATAAAAATATTTTTTCGCAACGGCAATTGGCTTTATATAGCTATTTTAATTTTGCTTTTTTCTGTAATAGTCGGCGGCGTTACAGTAAACGGAGCAAAACGCTGGATCGATGTGCCTTTAATAGGGCGTTTCCAACCGTCTGAAGTTGCCAAGCTGCTGCTAGTTTTGTGTATGAGTCGCTATTTAAGCGGAGATAAAGATGGACGTTATAAGCAAAACCATCTCACCTTTCGCTATTTTTGCTGGCTTTATTTCCTTTTGGGCTTACCTACTTTGCTGATTATGGCTCAGCCAGATCTGGGCACAGCTATTGTGTTTGCTGGTGTAGGCAGTGCCATGATGTGGGTGGCTGGTTACGATTGGCGTTGGTTCGCAGGTTTATTTTGCTCTGTATTAGCTATACTGCCGCATGTTTTACATGAATACCAGAGAAAACGCATCATGGTTTTTCTCAATCCGGAAGCCGATCCCATGGGAGACGGTTGGAATATTATTCAAGCCAAAATCGCTATCGGTTCTGGAGGTTTGTGGGGCAAAGGGTGGATGGAAGGCACACAAAATCGTTTGAATTTTGTGCCGGAACACCATACCGATTTTATTTTCACGGTTATTGGCGAAGAGATGGGATTTATAGGGGCTTTGTGCTTAATATTATTACTATCCTGTCTAATTATGCGAGCTTGGCAACTGGCAGTCCAAGCTGAAAGCGCTTACGATAGCTTTTTAGCTTTCGGCATAGGTACGCTGTTTTTTGTTCATGCTGTGGGAAATATTGGTATGACTAGTGGTGTTTTGCCTGTTGTAGGTATTCCTTTGCCTTTAGTTAGTTACGGTGGCACTTCACTAATAATCAATATGGCTGCTTTAGGACTGCTGAATAATATTGCCCGCCGCATGCCTTCCTTGGAATTTAGCAGACAAAATAGTGCGTATGCCTAAAACAAAAGTCTATTTGTGCAGGGAAGCCAAGGTCTAAAATATAAAGGTAATAACTGCCGATTTTTCAATAAAGTGCAAGAAGTGGAAAGATGTCTATACTAAGTAAAGCTCTGTCTATTTTTAAGCCTGCTGAGCCTATCGCTCCTCAGTATAAAAATGAAGAAGAAATGCGCAGCCAATATGGTTATTGGCGCCTCCGTCAACTATATTCGACTTTTGTCGGCTATGGTGTTTTCTATTTTGTACGTAAAAATATTTCTATAGCGATTCCTTTGCTGGAAAATTCTTTAGGTATAAGCAAAGCCGCTATAGGTATGATTGTCAGTATATCTGATGTTGTTTATGGTGTTTCCAAGTTCGTCAATGGATTTTTTGGTGACCGTTGCAATGCCAGATATTTTATGGCTGTAGGTTTGCTCTTATCTGCTTTAGCCAACTTTATGTTTGGTATGAGCAGCGCTGTAGCCGTCTTGCTGGCCGCTTGGGTTTTAAATGGTTGGTTCCAAGGTATGGGATCTCCGCCTTGCTCCCGAGTGATTTGCCACTGGTTCTCTTCTAAAGAGCGTGGCACATATTGGAGCATTTGGAATACGTCTCACCAAATCGGTCTGTCTTTAATTTTAATTATGGGCGGCTATTTGGGAGAATATTTTGGCTGGCGTTACGTTTTCTGTGTTCCTGCAGCTATTGCCGCTCTAACTTCACTTTTCTTGTTGGAGCGTATGCGCGATACTCCGGCTTCTTTGGGATTGCCCGATCCTGAAGTCTACACTAAAGAAAAGCCTTTTGTTCCGGTAGAAGAACAAAAAAAGGCTGAAGCCGTTGCATCCGAGACCGAAGCCAATGCCGACAATACTAAAGTGGCGGAAGAAAAGCAGAGTGGCAAAGAATTTTTCCGTTTCCTTTGTCGCCACGTTTTTAACAATCCGTATATTTGGGCAGTCTGTTTCGCCAACTTCTTTATTTATATTTTGCGTTACGGATTCGTTACTTGGGGCCCGTCTTATTTGAATGCCCGTGGCGTAACTTTAAGTCATGCCGGCATTACTATGGCTTGCTTTGAAATTGCTGGTATCGCTGGATCTCTGTTGGCCGGCTGGATGACCGATCGCTTCTTCAAGGGCAAGCGAGCTCCGGTTTGTGCTTACTATACTATCGCCTCTCTAATCAGCATTTTTGTCTTTTGGAAATTGCCGGTGGGATCTTCTGTATTAGTTTACAGCCTTATGTTTATTGTCACCGGTTTCTTCATTTACGGCCCTCAACTTTTGGTCGCTATTATGGCCACCGATTTTGCTACTAAAAAAGCTGCAGCCACCGCTGTAGGCATGACTGGACTGTTTGGCTATTTAAGTAGTATCGTTTCTGGTTGGGGTATGGGACGTATTTTAGACGCTTATGGTTGGGATGTGGCTTTCCAAATGCTTTTGGCTTGCGCTTTCTTGTCCATCTTGCCTTTTATTTTCGCTTGGAGTGCTAAGCCAAACGACTTAGAAAAACTCGAAGCTGAAGATAGAGAAGAAGCTAAAGAGAGCTAGAGCAAATACTTCTAACTCGCTGCTTGGCAAGTTACGCTTCATTTTTGCGTGGCTTGCCATATTTTTTGTATTGATAAGTGCATCTTTATATGTTAGAATACTCCTCGGCTCTAACCTTAGCCTAAGGACGAACCTCCGCCCTTTAGCTCAGATTACAGCGACTACAGTAAGACGCGGCTTTTGTTTTAGCTTGTGTCAGAGGAAAGTTTCAATCATGGAAAACAAGCAAGAAGTTGTAACCAAGTACAGCACTCACGAGTACGATACCGGTTCACCCGAAGTTCAGATCGCTCTCTTCACCAACCGTATCATCCACCTCACTGAGCACTGCAAAATGCACCCCAAGGATCACCACACCCGTCGTGGTTTGCTCATGTTGGTCGGTCGCCGCAAACGCTTACTCGGCTACCTCAAGAAGGTTGACATCAACCGCTATCGTTCTTTGATCGAGCGCTTAGGCTTACGCCGTTAATCATCTTTCGCTATTTGTTTTGAATGCAGGAAGGCAGCCTGTTCCAAAAGTTCTTGAGTAGGGATACTTTTGGAGAGGGCTGTCTTTTTTTTTGTGCTTATTTCTTGTCTAAAAAATAAAAAATAGCTTTCTGCTCTTATTACTTTGTTGTTTAGGCAGGGTTATTCTTTTTATGAATGAAATCCTGAGAGCTAAAGATTAAGTATTTTTGTATCGCTGCCGTCAGTCGGCGTTCGGAAACTGTCCGCACTAATTGAGGCAGCGCTTAAGAAAGACTCTTGGCCTTGGCCTGCTGTTTTGTCAGCCATTAGTAGTTATTGATCTGTTGTTTAATGTATAAAGAAGAATCAAAGGAGAGTCTCGTAATATGAGTAAGTTGACAGACGTGCTTTCTCGAGTTGAGAAAGAGAAACATGTCGTCGAATGCCATGTCGGCAACCGTACTATCCGCTTTGAAACCGGCGAAGTCGCCAAGCAAGCCGGTGGTGCCGTATTGGTTAGCAGCGGTGAAACCGTCGTTTTAGTTACTGTATGCGCCAGCCCTATGCCTAGAGAGGGAGTAGATTTCTTCCCCTTAACCGTAGATTATGAAGAGAGAATGTATGCTGCGGGCAAAATTCCCGGCGGTTGGATCAAGCGCGAAAGCCGTCCCCCGGAGAGAGCCATTTTGGTATCTCGTGTTATCGACCGTCCTTGTCGTCCGCTTTTCCCCGAAGGTTTCCGCAATGATGTGCATATCGTAGGTTTGTGCACTTCCGTAGATACTGAGAACAACCCGGACGTTTTGGCTCTTTGTGGCGCTGGCGCCGCTTTGTCTATTTCCGATATTCCCTTCGATGGCCCCGTCGCCGGTGTCCGTGTAGGTTATGTCGATGGCGAATTTGTTATCAACCCCACCGAAACTGAGCTTAAGAGCAGCACCTTAAACTTGACAGTCGCCGGTACCAAGGCCAATATCAATATGGTCGAATGCGGTTGCCAAGAAGTGCCCGAAGATTTATTGGTAAAAGCTTTTGAAGTAGCCCATGAAGCTATTCGCACTATCATTGCTTCTATTGAAGAATTGGTTTCTGTCTGCGGTAAGCCCAAAGGGAACTATCCTGTTTACGCTCCCAGCGAGGCTTTGGAAGTGCTCGTACGCAAGTATCAATTTGATGAAATTGCCAAAGCTATGCGTGTTATTGAGAAGCACGCTCGCGAAGTAGCTTTCGATGCCATCAACTTGACCACTCTCAAAGAGGCTATCGAAGCTGATGCTACTTTGAGCGAAGATGAAAAAGCTGCCGCTTTGGAAACTTGCGCTATTGCCGGCGCTGACAAAGATTACGCTGCTATTTCCAAGCATATTAAAGAAGATGAACTCATGACCATGATCGTCGACGAAGGCATTCGCCCCGATGGTCGTAAAGTTACTGAAATTCGTCCTTTATGGGCTAAAGTTGGCGTTATGCCTCGCACTCATGGCTCCGGTATCTTCACCCGTGGCCAAACTCAGGTGCTTTCTGCTTGTACTTTGGGCACTTTGTCTGAAGCTCAAACTTTCGACAACGTTTTTGGCGAAACTACTCGTCGTTATATGCACCACTACAACTTCCCGCCTTTCAGCGTAGGTGAAGCTAAGGCTATGCGCAGCCCCGGTCGTCGTGAGATCGGTCACGGCGCTTTGGCTGAGAGAGCTTTGTTGCCCGTTTTGCCCAGTGCCGATGAATTCCCTTACGCTATCCGTGTAGTCAGTGATGTTTTGGAATCCAATGGCTCCAGCTCTATGGCTTCTACTTGTGGTAGCACTTTGGCTTTGCTCGACGCCGGTGTGCCTTTGAAAGCTCCTGTAGCTGGTATCGCTATGGGCTTAATTAAAAAAGGCGACAATTACGTTGTTTTGACCGACATCCAAGGTATGGAAGACGCTTTCGGCGAGATGGACTTCAAAGTTACCGGTACTGCCAAAGGCGTGACCGCTTTGCAAATGGACATCAAGATGAAGGGCGTAACTATGGACATCTTGGGCAAAGCTTTGGCTCAAGCCCGCGACGCCCGCTTGGAAATTTTGGAAATGATCCACGAGGTTATTCCTCAGCATCGCGATCATCTGTCTCCTTACGCTCCCAAGATTGTCACTTTGCAAGTCGCTCCCGAGCGTATCAAAGATGTCATTGGGCCGGGTGGCAAAGTTATCAACAAGATTATCGCCGAAACTGGTGCTAAGGTTGAAATTGAAAATGATGGTAAAGTCTTTGTGGCTGCTTCCAACAGTGAAGCTGCCGATAAGGCTTGCAAGATGATCAACGACTTGGTACGCGAAGTTCAAGCCGGTGAAGTCTATGACGGTACTGTGGCCCGCTTGATGGACTTTGGTGCTTTTGTGGAAATTTTGCCTGGACGTGAAGGTTTACTCCATGTCTCCAAGATTAAGCCTTTCCACATTCGTAGCGTAGAAGATGTTCTTCATGTTGGCGATCATGTCCAAGTTAAGGTTGAAGAGATTGATAATTTAGGTCGCATTAACCTTACTCGCAAAGGTCTTTGGACCGAAGAAGAATTGGCTCAGGCTGATTCTCCCGTAGATGTTGGTGATATCCGTCCCGAGCGTCGCCCTCGCCCTGCTCGTCCCGAGCGTCCCGAGCGCGTCGAGCGTCCTGAGCGCGTTGAGCGCCCCGAACGTGTTGAGCGTCCTGAGCGTGTTGAGCGTCCCGAGCGCATCGAGCGTCCTGAGCGTCCCGAGCGCATTGAGCGTCCCGAACGTGCCGAACATATGGATCGCTTAGAGCGTATGGAAGCTCCCGAGCGTTACGAGCGCATGGAAAGAGCTCCTAAACGTTCTCGTCGCGAACCTGAGCGTGCCGATAGAGCTGCCGCTAGAGTTTTGCGTGAAGAGCGCTCTGTCGCCCCTCGCTATCAGGAAGATCTTTACGATTCCAGAGTAATGCCTGCTCGTCGTCGTGAAGCCAATATGCGCGAACCGATTATGCGCGACCCTGGCTATGATGAGCATATGGCTCCTGCTCGCCGTCGTGAACCCGCTTTCAATGAGCGCCCTATGAGCCGTCGTCGCGAGCCTATGTATGATGAGCTTCCTCCTATGCGTCGCCGCGAGTCTATGTATGATGAAATGCCTCCTATGCGTCGTCGCGAGCCTATTATGCGTGAGCCCGTCTATGATGAGCCCAGGCAGGATGTCCGTCCCGACGGTGATATGCCCACTCGCCATCGTCGCCGCCGCCGTTCTGAAATGTAGCAATATATAAGCTGATTTCTTGAGTTAAACAATAATAGAAATCAGCTTATCCAGAACGAAGAAAGCCAGTTTCAATTGCATGGTTGGGCTGGCTTTTTTTATTAAGTAAAACAGAGAGCAAAGTTATGGCTACCGAACAGAAGGTAAATGTTGAAGCTTATCTCCATGATGTGGAAAAAGTTTTTACAGAATTGATTCCGTCTCGCAGCAATTACAGTGTGCGTCAGGAACAGGTGAAGATGGCTTTAGCAACTGCCCAAGCTATTGCTTGCGGTAAGGTGTTGCTAGCTCAAGCCGGTACCGGGGTAGGCAAAACTTTGGCATATTTAGTGCCTAGCGTTATATGGCGTACTAAATATGGAGGCGGCCAAACTTTAATTGCCACTTATACTACCAATTTACAACAACAAATCTTCGATAAAGATTATCCCTTTGTACGTGAGCGTTTGGGAATATCTTTTCGCCTTATTCAAGCTCTGGGGCGCACTCGCTATTTATGTTTAATGCGCTTTTATCGCATGTTGCAAAATATTAGACAATATCCGCAATATGCTGAACTTTTGGGCTATATCGGCGATTGTATAGAAACGGACAATTACTCACTTTTTCATCCAGAATTACAAGAAGACGAGCCTTTGCGCGGATTGACTGCCGATTTTCGCCGCCTAACTAAAAAATTTTGTGCTTGGGACGATACTCTCTGGCCGCATATTTGTGCCGAATCGCTCAGCTGTACTAAACGCAGCTGTCGTTATTTCCACAATTGTTATTTTTATAAGGAGCGAGCTCTTTTGGGTGGGGCCGATGTTTGCGTTGCCAATCACGCTTTACTATGCGCCGTATTGCGCCAAGACAGTTTAACTAGGTTGGTGCCGCAAATAGGCGCTTGCATTATTGATGAAGCTCATCACTTTGAAGATGTGGCTATTGAACAAATGTCAAATTTGTTTGACGGATCGGTTAGTAGCGAATTCTTTACTGGTTTTGCTGCACTCAAGCGCTCTACTTTTGAAGAAGATAAAGAGTATGAAGTGTCCTCTTCGGAGCAAATGGTGCTTATTGATGAACATACTGACAGCAGTAAGCAAAAATTATCGTTTTCCTTGCAAAATGGAAAAAATATAAATTATCCTTCGGGATGGTTTAGTAATTTGGCTGAAGCTATACATCGGCTGAGCGTTTACTTGCCATACGGAGCTGAAGATGGAGCTTTGCGTGCTTTAAATAGCTTGTATTATGGATCTTTTCAGGCTTTGCGTGAGAGTGTGGCTCCGTATTTCAGAGCTTTGGAAGATTATTACTCTAACGAAGCTTATAGCCAATTAGAATGTTTTGAAAGAAAATCCCAAGTAGCTATGCTAAATAGCAAATGGCTGACCGCTTCCGGAGTTTGGGGAGAAAATTTGGCTGCTGAAGCTGAGAAAATTAAGATAGCTTGTAATAATTGCGTAGCGCAACTTAAAGAGGTAGAAGGGCTCTGGAAAGATATTGTCGAGCGATCAGAAATAGACGAAAACGATAATCAGCCGGGAGTTTTGCTGGCTACTGCTGCAGAACAGCTAGATTGCTTTATGCAAAATTTTTTGGTCTGTCACGATATAAGTGATGAAACTGAAGCTCTGGGCCATTGGATGGAAAGAGGGCGTAATGGCGTAAGATTGCGAGCAGCCAGAATTGACATCAGCGATTATTTGGCTTCAGCTTTTTGGCAACAAATACCGGCAGCTGTAGCCACTTCAGCTACACTGAAAATAGATGACAGTTTCGATTTCTTTTGCTCGAGAACCGGCGTAGATAAAATTGAGCAAGATAGAGTAGACAAGCTTAGCTTTAAGAGTCCATTCCATTACGAATATCAAGCTTTATTGGCCATAACCAGTGACTTGGGCCGGTCCGGATCTTCAGATGAAGCCAGCGACGCTTTTTTATATAGGGCGGTGCGCTTTATTATTCAAGCTGCCAAATTGTGGCAAGGTCGCATGCTTATTTTAGCCACTTCGCGTTATGAAGTAGAAAAAATATATGAGATATTGTGGCAACCTTTGGCTAAATTGGGGCTGACTTTGTTAAAGCAAAGTTCCGGACTTAGGGCTGAGCAAATAGATCGCTTGCGTAGAGCTCGGGAAAGAGGCGAAAAAGTAGTGCTTGTGGGCACCAACTCATTTTGGGAAGGAGTTGACGTCGCAGGCGAAGCGCTTTCTTGTGTAATTATTTTGCGTTTGCCTTTTACTTCACCTGATAATCCTTTCTTTAAGATTCGCTCTAAAAGCATGGGAGATCAAGCTTTTCGTAAATATGCTATTCCTTTGGCGGTACTCAAATTTTGTCAGGGATTTGGCCGTTTGGTACGTACAGAAAAAGATCGAGGAGTAGTTTTTGTTTTAGATAATCGACTTGACTTGTATGTTGGTAAAAATTATCGCCATTATTTCTTGCATTCTTTGCCGCCTGATTGTCCGGTAATTTATAATAAGAGCGATATTTTGGTACAGCAAGCTCACCAGTGGTTTAGAACCGGTTTACTTTCGGCTGATTTTCTTTTCTAAAAAATAAGGCTCAAGTTGCTTTAAAGCAACTTGAGCCTTTGTGCAAAAATAGCGGTTCAACTTTAAATATCAGTTTCAATACCGCTTTTTCTTACTTCGCGATCTTTTTCATCGATTAAAAGTTCGCGCTTTAATCTTATCTGGACGACATTGTGAGACATTCTGGCTCTGTTACTTGGCAAACGGGCAATAAAGCCGCGCCAGCCCCAGCGCTTTTTATCATAGTCGAATAAGTTGCGCTCTTCCACAACTCGAATAGCTTTGCACCATTTCTGTACTTCGAAGACATTTTGCAAAGTCCACAAAATTCGGGGGCGCTGAGCACTTTCGGTAACACTGCCTTTTTTTGAAGGTTTGGTATTAGGTTTTTTCTTAACTACAGCCGGTGGAAGAGTCATAGTATGATTCTCTTTCATCTCTTCAGCAGAAGGCAAATCAAAAATTACGTCAATAGAAGCAAATTTGCGGGCCAATTTGTTTAAAAAAGTTTTGATTGTATCCAGCTCAATGTAGGCAAAAAGATCTTGAGCTATAATCACTTTGGGCTCATTGGCCTTGCTTATATTATCAATCCAGCTAAAATCGGTGATACTTTTGGCTATTACTTCCAATTTGTCAGCTTGACTGAAGAAAGCACGACGCAAATCCAAGTTTAAGGGAACGTCTATATCGATCCATTTTTTGTAAGTGTTTTCTGGAATACGGTGTAAACGAGTGTCTAAGCCTGGAGCCAAATTGATAATAGTGACGTCTTGGTTCTTTTCCAAAAAATTTTTTAGCATGCGGTCAATTAAATAATCTCGCACCGCTAAGCCAACTTGATCGATACCCAAATCGGCAAAGTAACTGAAATCATAATTTATATTGCTGACTACATCTAGAGCGTTTTGATCTTCTAAAATAGGTACCGGCTGACGGGCTTCTAAAGTGCGGGCCCAAAGGGCGGCTAAAGTATTATAGGGGTTGCCCATGTAAAAGAAAGGAATCTTTTGAAAAGATCCTTCTTTTTGGGCGGTTAAACAAATTTTTCCGTCTTGGCTGAGATTTACTTTGATATTGAGAAATTTGGCTTGTTGAGCAAAATTTTGCAGCTCTTCTGAAGTATAAACGTGCATACCGGGAATTAGATCGGTGTGTTTTTTCTCGGCAATAGGATCGCAACTGTCGCAATAGATAGCGACGGTGCCTCCAGGTTTTAGGACACGATAAACCTCTTCGAAGCCTTTTTCCACATCTGGCCAGAAATAAACCGTTTCTGAAGCTGTGACTAAGTCAAACCAATTGTCAGAGAAGGGGAGCTCGCTAACATCGCCTTGGACAACTTTGGCTAAGCCCATCTTCACAGCTTCTTGATTGTAAGCAATGGAAGCTTTGACGCTTAATGGGGAAATATCTACACCGTATATGAGAGCACTGTGACGCTTTTTGCGCAACATAGCCAAATGGTGCCCGCCTCCACAGCCAACATCTAAAACAATTCCGTTGACGGGAATATCAAAGAATTGGCTGGCAAAATTGAAGAGGGGAATATGTTCTTGGTTCATACGACGCAAAACATAAGAACCACCCCATTTTATGCCGGGATTGGCAAAATTATGCATCCATTGTTTGAAAAACACAGTAAAATATCTCCGCCGCTTATTTTTTTTTTCTATGAGCTAAAAAAGGCCATTAACAAATATACTGTTGTTTTTATAAAAATCCTAGAATAGGTGTTGCTTTTATAAAAGATGGATTAATAACGCTCAGATCGGGAAGCTTGTTCAACTTGTGGCAATTGTCTTGAAATGTGATCACCCGGATAACGACAACATTCAAACATAGGAACGTGATAGTATTTAGGGTTGATTGGTTCGTCCCATTCATAAAAGACATTATGGCCGCATTGAGTAAGTAAAGTGGGAATTATAATAAGCCACAAGAGAGTAATTATGGCTTTAGAGCAAGCTGACTTGGCTAAACTTTTTAGGCCGGTAGCTGTCAAAAGAGCAAAAGCTGGCATAACAAAAATTAGGTTTCTGGTAATAATAAGTGGCTGAATAGTTAAAGAGGCAAGTAAATGTAAAAGTAAAGGCCCAAAGAGCCAAGCTGAGATGGTTAATAGGCGCAAATCGTCCTTATCTTGATAATCTTGCCAAGCTTTCTTTAATCCGACAAGCAAAAAGACAGCTATAGTGACAAGAGTAATTAAAGAAGTGAAGGAAAATAAATATTCTTTGAGACCAACTAAGCAACAATAAATATTTAGATAAAGATTAAAATTTAGAGCTGGATAGCTGTTCATGCGTCCTAAGGCTTGGCTGTCCCAGAATGGCATAGGCAAAAAAGCCAGCAATGACAATATTATGGAAGTTAGTAAGCCTTGGCGCAACTGGATATATTGCCAATTACATTTAGAATTTGAGCGCATAGATAAATAAATAATCAACCAATGAGCTGGCAATAAAGTTAAGTTGTTGATACTGGTATAGATATTGATGATAGTTAAACAATGGTAGGCAAGCCAATTTTGCCAATTAGGTCTAGATAAAATCTGGCCTAAAATGTAAGTGAGAAGCACAGCTGCCAGCAGACTGAAAATATGGTAGCGTAGATAGTTGGAATAAAACTGATGACAACCGTTAATAGTAAGTAAAGCGGTAGCTATAAGAGCTGTATATTTATCGGTATAATTTTTGCCAAGTTGAAAAAAAACAGCTAGCCCTATAAGAGCTCCCAGTAAAGAACTAAGGCGACAGGCAAAAACGGTATCATCATGTAAGATCTGCCCGGTAAATTCTTGCCAAGGGTGTTGGATAAATTTGTAATAAAATAAGCCGTTTACTTCTACGGGTTCAGCGCCATGTTCTGGATGAATATATTCATATACAGAGCGATAGGAAAGAGTATTGGTGCCAGGTTCGTCGCGGAAAAAACCGCAGCCTTGAAATTGGCGAAAACGTATTAAGAAGGCTCCCAGCAACAGGCTGAGCAAGAGAAATAAAACTAAAATTTTGGCAATAACGTTGGACATATTCATAGGAAATTGTCTGTCAATTTTCGCTTGAGTGAGCAATTATTCAGTATCTGCAGATAATTTGTAAAATAAGTGTAGGTTGGAATGGCATATTTCCTGCAATTGTTTGGCGCTAACTGACCAATAAGGGGCTAGAAAATAGCTTAATTCTGCAAAGCTGTCCGAAGAAGGGAGGCCCCAGGGAGCATCGCTTTCCAATAAGAGTTGCGTAAGAGGAATAACTTTAGCTAAAGCCAGCAATTTTTGCTGTTCGATATTTGTTGTCGAAGTTGAAGCTTTTATAAGCAATTTACTATTTAAAGAGATGTAAAAGTTAAGTTTAATTAGACGCAAAGCTAATTCGGGTGCTCCCCAAAAAGCATGGATCAAACCTTGAGGCTGTGGCTCTTTTGACTGGCAGCTCAGTTCTGAGAGTGCCTTAAATAAATGTCCGTAACTTTTTACACAGTGAATTACTATAGGCAGAGAGTGTTTTTGCGCCAAGCGGTATTGGGCTGTAAAAAGTTTGTTTTGCCAAACAAAATTCGGCTGTCGACTGTGCACTTTATCAAAGCCTATTTCGCCAATGGCACATGGATAAGGAAAAGAATGTAACTTTTGATCTAAAGAACTTAAGTAATTTTTGAATTTTGTTTCTCCCTGAGGGTCTGTTGCCAGAACTTCCGCCGACCAAGGATGCAAGCCTAAAATAAAAGGCTGTTTGTAGCGGCAACTCCATTGGCACAATTTATCCCACTCTTGTGGGCAAGCTGAAGCTCCTACACCTTTGATGGCGTTATTATAGTGTGCACAGTCGTCAGTTGAATTAGATGCAAAATTTGCAAGGCTTAGGGGGTGAAAATGGCCATCTAAAAGCAAGCGCTTTTTTCTCCAAAATAGACAAATTGAGAAGCGTATCTTCGCTGTCGGCCCAGTAAATTGCCTGCGTAAATTTATCTAGAGGATGTTGCCAGTTATTCAGCTAAATGCCGAACGAAGGGCTAGGTAAAAACTGAAGCCTAAGTTATTTTTTTTGTAAGTCGGAGGACAATATGGAAGTTTCTGAAGTTATTAGAAAACGTCGCAGTATTCGTCGCTATAAAGCCGGAGCCGTAATTCCGCGTGAACACTTTGAGAAAATTTTGGAAGCAGCTATGATGGCTCCCAGCGCTTGTAACACCCGTCCTTGGGAGTTTTATGTGGTAACTGACCGCGAGACTCTCGGCCGTTTGCAACAGGTAATGCCCTATGCTTCCATGTTAAGCACCGCTTCGGCTGCTATTGTAGTTTACGGCTTACCCCAAGTACAAAGTGGTATTTCCGACGGCTTTTGGGTCGTCGATTGTGGCGCTTGCACAGAAAATATTTTGCTTGAAGCTGCCGGCTTAGGCTATGGTACTTGCTGGTGCGGAGTCTATCCCAAAGAAAAAAATATCGAAGGAATATGCTCAGTTTTGGGAACCAAGGGCGTACCTTACAGCTTAATCGCTATCGGCGTACCCGATGAAGAGCCGAGCGCTCGAGGCAAATACGATAGTGAAAAAGTTCATTTTATCTAATAGTGGGAGACACAACGCGTAAAAATGCTTCTACAACTTGCGGATCAAAAGCTGAGCCTGAGCCTCCTTTTATAATTTCGCAAGCATCGTAAGAAGAGTACGTTTTGCTGCCGGGGCGCCTTTGAATCAAAGCATCAAAGGCGTCACAAACGGCAATTATGCGCGCTGCTAAAGGAATACGATCTCCTGTTAAACTGTCTGGCCCTCCACGTCCGTCCCAGCGTTCGTGGTGGGCACGAATGACTGGGCAAAGCGCCCTTAAGCTAGGCACCGAATTGATAATCTCTTCGCTGTAGCGTGGGTGGTCTTTAAGAAAATCATATTCTTCGGGCTCTAAGTGCCTTATAGTTTGCAATAACCACTCCGGCCACCTGAGACGACGCGCTCCCTTAGCTTGCAAAGCTTCCTGATATTCTTCCGAAGCAATATAATTAAAGAGCTCATCTTGTTTGTTGGCATCTTCCTGTCGGAAGAAAATATCTAGTTCGCCTATATCTTTGAACATAGAGCCGTATTCTATTTGCCGACGCGTTCTAATGTCGTCGATTTTTAATTCAGCAGCGATTTTTTCTCCCAACTCAGCTGTGCGCACTAAGTGATCGTAAGCGGCTTTACCTCCCAAACGAACCATAAGAATAGCGCCATTTATACCGTTTTCCTCGGCGTTTTGTGAAGAAACTTGGGAAGCGCACAACTGTTGGAACAAGTCGGAAACGTCAGGGCGTTCGGCGGCGTTGCTGGCTCCGTAGCGGCGACTGCTGGCAGGGATATACTTGGTGCGCATACCTTCCATGTGTATGGGCGCTTTGGTACTTAAAAGCAATCTGCCCACCCAACCGGTTTCGATAGATTCTAAGGTTTCGTTAGAAGGAGCACCTTCTGAATAAGAAAGATGTAAAGGATATTTTTTAGCCAGCCCTTCCAAACGTTTGGCTGAGGCCTCGTTGAAAGAGACGTCCTCTTCTTCGTTGGTACCATAATAGTCGCAAGCCTGGCTGAGTTTTAGCATACTATTTCTCATAGTTTTGCCGGCCAAAGGAATAAAAGGCATAGAAGGCAATTTGTTGCCCACTGCGGTTCCGGAAACGGGAGTAGGATCATCTGTGGGAGCCATTTTTATAGGCGTACTGCTGCGAGCAATTTGCCTTTTGGTTCTGGGTTGATAGAGAGAGTCTAGCACCGGTGAGTAGACAGGAATACGCGAGTTGGCCGGACGTCCGCCAAAATTGAGAGCTAATTCTAAGCGAATTTTGGCCATAGGCACGCTTGAATCAACAGGTCGACTCTCTTCAACCATGGTGGAACGAGCTTGAGAAGTTGATTTGTGTTGTGGCGCTGAGGGCAAAGCAAAAGTAGAGTCAGGCTTGCGGAAGGCTTGCGGCGTTGCCAAGGCGCTGGGCATATTCATTAAAGGTGCGCTTCCGGGAGGAAGTATAGGTTTGCCCACCAGAGGAGGCAGCTGGGCTGGCTTGGGGGCAGAAACGGCAGCTGAAGGCGGGGTGGATTCATTGCCAACGTTGGCAGCAGCGCCGGGAGAGGGCTGAACATCAGACGCACCGTCGGCATTATTGTTTATGGAAGGGATCAAGGGAACTTGCCCAGCTTTGGGAGTAAAAGTGGAGGCAAATACCGATTTGCGTTCTTCTTGGGCTTGAGCTCTGGCTTCTTTGCGGCTTACTTCTCGGAAAGGCGATTTGTTAAGCTGGTTCATAATCAGCTTGCTGGAAGTAGTTTGCAACTGAGGAGCTGCGTTAGGATTTTGCAAGGGAGTAGAAGCCAGAGGCGTAAAAGTGCCAGGCTTGGAAAAAGCTTTGCGCGGAGTAACTTTAGGAATATAAGTTTGAGTATCGGCTTTTTCTTCTTCTTTTTTCTTGGCGGCGCTGCGAAGAGTATATGGCAAGGCCTCTTGTTTTAAGGTTTGTTTAGCCCAAGAAGCATTTTTATCGACACTGCCACTGAGATCGATGCGCTGTCTGGCAGCCGTTTCATTTAAAATCACTTGGGTTTTGTCAAGTTGGCGCTCGGAGCTGACTCCGCGCAATATATCTTCGATATTGACTTCTTTTTCTAACAGCTCGGCTCCGCTGGGCAGTTCCGCTTCGGGATCGGGTTTAACATATTGAGCGGAAATAAGGGCTGTTTTTAAACTATTGGGCTCTGAAGATGGAGCAGAGGAAGGTACAACCGGAGCGGCTGTTTTGGAAGCGCTGAGGTCGCGCAGCTTTTTCAAATTTTCCGAATTGAATGAATCGTCGGGAGCCTTGGCATTGTCTTCGTCGCCGTCAGAACCGATTTTAGTATTTTTGGCATAGGCCCTAAGCTTTTTGTAGAGTTCATCGTAAATTGCCAAAAGCTCTTTGGGAGTAGGTGGAGCCGATTTTTTTTTCGGCTGTTTGCCACTCGGCATAGTGTTTATGGCCAGTCCGCTGTTTATAACAGGCGCAGCCGACTGACTGGAAGGGCGCATGGCGTCGTCATTTCCAGAAGATGATGAATTACTCCGATTGCTTAAGGTCATTGCTGGCTCACCTAATTAAAAAAAATGAGCGGACAAGAATTTATTTACTTCATCATGATCCGCTCCGGCAAAAAATATTTTCAGTTAAGCTTTGTCGTCGCCGTCGAAGTCGTCAGGATCTAAGTTGTCGATAAATTGGGACAAAGTGTCTTCTTCGGCTGTCAAATCTTGTACTGCGTTGGAATTTGTATCTTCTTGCTCTTCGTCACTGTCACTATCGTTGTGGTCTGATTCTTCTTCCTCACCTAAGTAAAAGACATCTTCTTCGGCTTTGGGAGTATCAAAACTTATGCCTTTAACCCCTTCGGAACGCAAGACTTCTTCCTCGGCATAGATAGGGGCATTGGCTCTAAGAGCGATAGCTATGCTGTCCGAAGGACGTGCGTCTATGATGATTTCTTCGTCATCTTTCAATAATACTAATTTGGCATAAAAAGTGCTGCGTACAACCTTGGTAATAATAACCTCTTTAATGGAAGCACCAAGGCTATTGATGATAGTTTTGATAAGGTCGTGGGAGGTGGGGCGGGGAACTTCTGTACCTTCCATGGCTAAAGCAATGGCTGTCGCTTCAAATACGCCTATGGTAATAGGAAGACTGTGGTTCTGGTTTTCGTCAGTCAGAATTACGACTGGGTCGTGGGCAATAATATCGATACCTAACTTATAGACTTGCATTTTGCAAAGAGCCATAGATGAAGAGGAACCTTTCACTGCGGGAATATCACGCCTGTATCCCGTCTCTCTGATATTGACTGGCTAATTTCGACTATAAATCTTCAGATCCTAGCTTGCCCTGTGGCGATAATCTAAAATAACGACCCAAGCAGGCGGAGATCTTCTTTCTCAGTAGAAAAGCTGAAGCTTGATTAGGAGCTTGGGGACAAGTATGAGTAATGATTGTAAGTTAAATATTGCCCTTATGGGTAACAGCGAAAATTTAATTACCTGGGGAACTATTTTATCTAGAAAAGGATTCACTTTAAGTGGCATCTATATGCCTGCTCATTGGGCGGCTCTAGCTAGTGTTTTGCTGTTAGGATGCCCTGCTTACAGCACAAGTTCGGAAACTGCTGAATCTGCTGATCTTTTGTTTATTGAAGCCGATTTCTTGGCCGCTTGCGAAAAAGACGAAAAACAGCGAATTTTGCAAGCAAAAGGGCTTCGGGCTGTTATCTTTATGCATTTTAATGAAGATATTCAGCTTGATAAGTCGGAAGAAGAAAAATTAGAGAAAGCCGTTCAAAGTTCGCATAGCTTGACTGATATTAACGATAACCATACTAATAATTGCGAATTTTACGATTTGCAACTCTACGGCAGTTTGCCTTCTATCGGTAAAGATGTTCTTAAGGTAGATGAAGTTTGTGCTGGTCGTCCTCACGAGCCGAATCCAAGCGAAGACTATTTATTAAGTTGCGCCGGCGTAACGTTTGTACTTAGGCCTTGGCAAGAAGAACGCGGTCAGGAAGCCGACATTGGCCGTATAATTGAAACGGTGCTCGGTTAAGGGAGGTTATATTTAAGTGGGTGAACGCTTTTCTGTGGCAGTAGTAACCGATTGGCAAGGAACGGCAGGCCCGGCTATTTGCAATGCTCTGATCCAGGCTGGATTCAGTGTCTTGATTAACGGTCCTCAAGATGTACTGTTTAATATCCCTCCGTCCGACGCTATGGGGAAAGTATTGGCGCAACCTTTCGATACTACCAATGAGCAAGAAGTGCAAGAAACTTTTTTAACTTGCGCCAATCATTTGGGCGGTATCGATGTTTTGGTTAATAATAATTACTTTTGGAACGACGCGGCTTTAGGCGACATCACAGAAAAAATGTGGGAAGAAGTGATAAACCGCGGCTTAAAGAGCACCTTCTACTGTAGTAGAGCGGCTAGCCGCTTTATGAAGGCTCAAGGATATGGCAAGATTATCAATGTTATAAGCTCTTCAGCTTTTAATGGAGTTTATACCCAATTCGCTTCGGTTTGTGCTGGTATCCACTCTTTGACTAAATCTTTAGCGAAAGAATTAGCTCCGGAAGTGAGAGTCAATTCTGTAGCTCCCGGTCTTATTGATGAGCCTTGGATCGATGAAGGTGGCAAAGACCTCAGAGAAATGCTTATAAGAGATGTTTTGCTCAAGCGTTTATGCTCCAATGATGATATTGCTGAAGCTGTCAACTATTTGGCCTGTGGAGCCGATTTTATGACTGGTCAAATGTTGGTTCTGGATGGCGGAGAATGTCTACATTAATATCGGCACCGATAGCCTATTTGAACTAACGAGTATTCGAGTATAAGGCAAAGTTGGCCGACAGCTTCCTTAGCCGATAGCTGTTTTTTATTTAGTTAATTTTATGATGAAAAAAAATAACCCGATTGCCGCAGCTATAATATGCTGCTTTATATCAGCGGTACTGGTTTTTAGCCTAACGCTTTCAGTCGGTGCCGAGCCTGGTAATACTCCGCAAAAAGCTCAAAAATATACAAAAGCTTCAGCTTCGGAATTGGGCAATTTGCGTACGCTTAGTTTGGGATTCCGTCCAGGGCAGACACGTACTTCTTCTTGTCGCGCTGCAATCAGATTGAGCGATGACGATGGTATAGTGCTGGGGCCGGGGACAGGTGAAGAAGTTGGCCTTTACAATGCCGATGGTACGGCTTGTCAGAGGGGACGCTTTTTTATTTCCTTGGAAAAGCACTGGTTGACTAGCACCGATTTATCTACTGGTCAAGCGGTGGCTCGAGTCGGAATAAAAGGTGAAGATGGCCAAATTATTATGGCGCGAGATGAATTTGTTATCTTGCGTCAAGGCGATCTTTTGGCTGTCTATCGTCAAGACAATTTGCAATTGCTTTGGAAGCAAGACTTCTCCACTAAGCTAGGCCGACTCTCCGAAAATATGGCGTGCTGGCCGAATTATCTATGTTTAGTAGGTCTGGAGAATACTAAAGAACCTTCTTTTCACGTCGCTTTAGTTAAAGTGAATAGCGGCCAAATCGTTTGGCAAGATGTTTTTGAGGGCAATTTCTTAGGCTTAGCTGCCGCTACAGATAATGTCTATATAGCTGCATCTGCTAATAAAAATGATAAGGCTGCCGGTGTCGGTATTAGTGAAGATGGACATATTTTTGCTCTTAATTTAGCACAAAAACAGATCCGCTCTCTGGATGTAACTAATTTTGCACGTTTTTATGCTCACGGACATCGTTTGTATGTTTTTACAGCCGAGCAATTCGGTAATGAATTAAATTATCGACTTTCTGCTTATTCTTCCGCTCTGAAAAGGCTCAATGGAGCAGATGGTATAGTTTGTGAATCTTTACCTCAATGGATCGATTTTAGTAACAATAAAGTCAGCATTCTTTGCCATGTGCGAGTTAGTTTAAGTAGCTGGAACTTTATGACTATTTCTTCCGAGGACGGCTCGCTGAGCGCTTCGGTGATGGACAGCAGAGAAATTGTCCAAGCTGTACCCGATAAAGTTGGCACTTGGCTTTTCTTGCGCGAAGAAGGTACACGCTATCCCGGTTTATTTTTGCTTACTGAGGACACTTTGCTTCCTGCAGCCGATTGCTCTATAGAATTGGCTGACAGTCCTTATTTGGGGTGTAGTTCTGCTATTGTGCAAGGTTTGTTGTATGCTTGGGGATTTGAAGACAATAACTCCAACTTGCAACTTTTTATTTTAGATTTTGAAAAAAATTCCGGTTTAGTTTGGACAGACAAAAATATCAAGTCGACTGATTTAGTTTTGTACGGTTCAGCTCCGGCTTTGATTGAGAAGAAAAATAGTTGCTTGACTGGGGAAACTTTTTGCACTCTCAAAGTAATTAACCCTGCCAAGGGTGGCTTTAGTTTTACGTCCGAAGAATTTAAAGGCGACTTCGGTGGCAGTGCGATAGGGGAGAAAGGAACTTTTTATGTACTCACTTCCCAAGGAGAATTAAATGCACTCGATGGAAGTGGCCACTTGATAGGCAAACCGGTGCGGAATGCTTTTTTTGATTGGACAAAGTGGAACAATTTAGTTGGAGTGCTTTTCCTAACGGGATGTATTTTATGGTTTATTTTCCAAGCTAAATGTGGCAAAAAATTGTTTATTCGTAAAATTGCCGGCTTGAATGCTTTGGATGAAGCCGTTGGTCGAGCTACCGAAATGGGTAAACCCGTTTTATACATTCCTGGTGTTGGCGAAATAGACGATACACAGACGATGGCTGCTCTATCTGTCTTGGGCCATGTCAGCAATTGCACTGCCGAATATGATTGTCCCATCATGGTGCCCAATTGTAGTCCGGTCGTTATGTCTATGGCCCAAGATGCCGTCAGCCAAGCTTATCTAAAGGCCGGTCGCCCCGATTCATATGTGAGCGATTACATATGCTATTTATCTGGCGAGCAATTCGGTTTTGCAGCTGGAGTTTGTGGCTTAATGGTGCGTGAAAAGCCGGCGGCTGTTCTTTATATGGGCACTTTCTTAGCAGAAGCTCTCATGTTAGCTGAGACGGGAAATTCTACTGGCGCTATTCAGATAGCCGGTACAGCCAGCGCTTCGCAATTGCCTTTCTTTGTGGCTGCTTGTGATTACACGCTTATAGGTGAGGAATTGTACGCCGCTTCAGCCTACTTGTCAGATGATCCAATGCAAATCGGCTCCCTCAAAGGCCAAGACGCCGCCAAAGCTTTAATTATGGCTTTAATTATTGTGGGAGTTATTTGCTTAAGTTTAGGCTGCGATTGGATTAACTATTTATGGTGATTTTGTTTTTCAGTTGCTTATGTGCAGAGGTTAAATCATGAAGCGTGAGATTCCCTTGCTGATTACTTCCATAGCCGGTTTGGTTATGATTGTGCAATTCTATACTTACCCGCTCAATTGGCTAGGCGATCTATTTAATGATTTTTACAATATCATTTTGACCTTTGCTTTTGTGTTGGGCGCTTTGAGCCTTTTTGCCGTTAACGGCAAAAAAATACTCAGCCAAACTCCCGGTTGGGGCTACAATTTGGTATTGCTAGTTTCGTTGGCCATAACTTTAGTTTGTGGATTATTCTTAGCTCCTCAAGGTAAGTTGCCTACCGATGAAGGAACGGCCTTTAGTTGGATCTTCGATAATATTTTTACTCCTTTGTCGGCAGCTACGTACAGTTTACTGGCTTTTTATATAGCCTCGGCTTCTTTCAGAGCCTTCAGAGCCAGATCTTGGGAAGCTACATTGCTTTTGGTGACAGCTTTTATAGTTATGCTTTTTAGAGTGCCTTTGGGAGAACACTTGTGGCATGCTTTACCTGTCGTTGGACAGTATGATATTGCCAAATTTATTGAAGATTGGCTGATGGGAGCATTTAATGCGGCCGGCCAAAGGGCTATCCTTTTGGGAGCTTCGGTTGGTTTAATCTCCGTGTCTTTAAAAATACTTTTGGGCATTGAACGCTCTTATCTGGGAGGCTCCGACTAATGTTAGCCAAATTAGCCAATTTGGACAGGCGTTGGATATTTTTAGCCTTGGCGCTGTCTGTAGTTATACCCTTGCTTTGGCCTCCGGAACTTCCCGTCGAGCCCAGTCCCTTAAGTAGAAAATTCTACGATACGGTAGAACAATTGCCTGAAGGCTCTTATGTATGTTTGTCGTTCGACTATGGGCCGGGCACCAAAGTTGAGTGTCATCCTATGGCTGTAGCTATGTTGCACCATCTTTTCCGACGCCACTGTAAAGTCGTTTGTATCGCCTTGTGGCCGGAAGGCAGCCTTTTTGCCAGAGAAGCTTTGCAACAAGTCGCTCCTCAATACAACGCTCAGGACGGAGTTGATTATGTAAATTTAGGTTACAAAAACGGCGGCGAGGTTGTGCTTAGAGCTATGGGCGAAAGTTTTAGCTCTATGTTCCCGGCCGATTTAGCTGGTCGCCCTACTGATAGTTTGCCAATTATGCAAGAAGTTAAAGGCTGGACTAGCTTTGCTTTAGTGTGTGATTGGTCTATGGGAAAGCCCGGCCTAGCTGAATTTGTGCGCGTGGTGGTGGGGCAGTATCATCGTCCTTTGCTTTCCGGTACCACTGCTGTAACTACTCCCGAAGCTTATCCATTTTTAAATTCCGGTCAGGTAATCGGCCTTTTGGGCGGCTTGCGTGGTGCCAGTGAATATGAAGTCTTGATAGGTTTAAAAGGCGGCCAAGCCACTCGAGGTATCGATGCTCAATCTGTCGCCCATTTCTTTGTGGCCTTTTTGATTCTTTTAGCTAACGTTATCTATTTTGCCGAGCGTTGGGCTAACAAGAATAACGGTAAAAAATTGTAGAGAGGCTGAAAAACATATGGAAGCTCATTCTTTAAGCGATATGGTGGGAATGTGGATAGGCGTTTGCCTAACCATGTTTATTTTTAGCTTTCTTTATAAAGACAATCCCTTCTATAAGTTGGCCGAGCATATCTTTGTGGGTGTGTCGGCTGGCTATTGGATGTGTATAGGCTATTGGCAAGTAATTTACCCTAACTTAATTTTAAAATTGCAAGCTGGAGATTGGCGCTACCTTATCGCTGCTGCGCTGAGTCTCATGCTTTTGGCGCGTGTTTATCCTAAATATGCTTGGTTGAGTCGCTGGCCGCTGGCTTTTATGGTTGGTATTTTTGCCGGTTACAACATTGTCTATACCATGGAAGCTCAGGTTTTGCGCCAATTAGAAGCCACTATTGTGCCCCTTTGGGGATGCGATAGTTGGAAGACATTTTTTATAAATCTAATTGTTGTAACTGGCGTTTTGAGTGGCCTAATGTATTTTTATTTCTCCAAAGAGCACAAAGGAACGCTTTGGGGCAAAACAGCTCAATTTGGTATAGGCGTTTTGATGATTTCTTTTGGAGCGGCTTTCGGATATACTGTAATGGCCAGAATCTCTCTGCTTATAGGTAGAGTTATGTACATTCAAGACGTTTGGCAAGCCACTGTGCGCTTTTTTAGTTGATAGCTTAATAAGATACGCTTCTGTGAAAACATATCAGCTGTGTAGGAGAGGAATTGTATATTATGGCCAACGACACTCGATACAGAACTTCGGATTCTGCGCATGGAAGGTTGGGGGAAAGAAGTGAGCCTTCGTTTGGCAGAATGGGCAGCGCTCAATCTGAAGTAAACAATTCTAATTTTTCTGCAGAAGACTTGGATATGCTTTCTTCTGGCAGCTCCTTCTTTGACACGATCGCTTACAATCGCACTGGCACCTTTGCCGAAGTTTGTCGGTTGCTAGGGCAGCTGGTTCGCAAAATTGAAAGCTTAGGCGATGCTTTTATCTATGCGTTGCGTGGCCTAACTGTGTTTATGGCTGCTGCTTTGGGCATTTACTTTATATATGCAAATTTTTTCAGCACTTGGCGCGACGACGACATTCTTCCCCTTATCGGATCATTTTTATTCGCTTTGCTGATTATCGTTTTTTTGAATGTTGTTTTCTCAGCCAAAACAGCTTCAGAAAGGGCACAAACCGTTCAGAGGTATAAAGACGGTCATGTTCGCGAAAATTTATCGTATGAGAATAGCGCTTCTTCTCGAGATTCGCTGACCCTAAATTTTCAAAATCCTAAGCGTTTTTTATTCTTTGCAGTTGTTTATGCTGCTGCTTCCGTAATAGCTATAGGTGGAATTTTGGGCTTTTTGTATTTAATGATTTTGTCTCTCAGTGCGGAATTTGCCCAGGAATTTTTGAGCAGTGTACCTTTCTTTCTGCCCATATTGCTACTGTTGATAATAGCTTTTGTAGGGGTCAGTTGGCAAAATACCGTTATAGGCTATTCTCTGACTTTTGATAGGCAAGGTATCAGTGGCAAATGTTATTATTGTGGCCATGTAGAGAAACCCTTTATTGCTGTCTATGAAGCGCCTTCTCCCAATGAAGTTACATACTCCGATTTAATTAGGAGTTGTGGCGATTGTGTAGTGTGGGAAAATTTTATGTGTTTTTCCTATCATAAAAATTGCCTAGTACTATGGAAAAGTTCTCAGCCTCAACTTAATTTAAGGGAGATCATGCTGATAGAATTCGATCTTTACTTAGGCATTGCGCAAGAAGCCGATCCTAGGCCCTTAAGAATTTGCGGTTCAGAAGATGAAATAAGAGAACTTAAGGACTTTTTGTCTGGCTTTATGCCTTGTTTACCTGCATTTGGTGAGGATTATCGGGCTATTATTTGAGCTTGAAGCGAACTAAGAAGGAGGCCGGTTATATGAGTGATTACTTTCGTGATGATGAGTTGGAAGAACTCGAGCGACAAGACGACGGCAGCGATCCTTTTGCAGGGGTAAGCGAAGAGGAAAAACTAAAAGTTCTTCTCACGATAGAAAAGATGATATTTAGTGATACTTTGCTCTATTGTTTGCGTGGACTCATGCTCTTAGTGGATATTTTTGCTATACCCTGGGCTTTTAAAGCCGGTTGCGCTACCGCTGGCAAAGATACCCCTATGGGGGCATTTTATATGATAGTTCTGATTGCTTGCTGTGTCGCCTCTTATTCTCTTTTTACTTGTGATAACTGTCGGCAACGAGCCGAAAAAAAATTGCAAGCCGAAAAAGACCAAAAATTTGAGACAGAATTACAAAATCGTCTATCCAAAGTTGGCACTTTAACCATTACCGATAAGGTTACTTTTAAACGAGTGGCGATACGTTTACTTGTTTATGTCGGCTCCGTGGTTGCTTTTTCGGCTGTTGTATTTGGCTTGGTAATCGGTATGATGGATGGTTTTGATAGCCTCATGCGCGATATGTGCGCCCCTGGATGGAAAAATTTCTTTGTCTTTCCTGTTCTTTGCCTAGCTGTACCATTATCTATACCTGTGTTTTGTAAAACTTTATTCACTTGGAATGGCTCATGCTTAACCTTCAATAAATCAGGCATTAGTGGCGAGGCCTACAATGCTTTTGAAGGAAAGCAAGATGCAATTGACTATTATGCCGACAAAAACGAAAGAACTAACCATATTATTGAACGTTATTACGATATAAATACTAAGTCTCAACCTAATTGTATTAAATGGAAAAACTTTAAGTGCTTTTCTGTACATCGTAATTGTCTTGTACTGTGGCAAAAAGAACAAATGAAAGCCGGTATTTTGACTAAATTGTACGTAAAGTTTGGCTGGAATGTTTGTCTCAATCAGTATCCACTGAGAATTTTAGGTACGCCTGCCGAACTGTCCGAGCTCAAGCACATGCTGAACCGAATTATGCCTTACTGTCGCAATTTTTTGCCTGGAGAGAAAGCTATTCTTTAATAGAAACTGAGGCAAGAACTTAACGGAAACTGCCGAAAAAATAGGCTGTTGAGGTATTTTATCTTGACGGCGAATTTCTCTAAGGAGCGCAAAGGTTATGAATAGCAATTCTGGTTATCATTACGACTCTTTGGATAATGATGAATTTCTCGGCAGTGACTTTTCTGACAATTCTCAAGAGGCAAGGCCATTTGTAGATATAAATTATGAGTTTTCCTTAAAAGGGATAGCGGCGATTATCGCTTTCAAGTTTTTAGTAGGTGTTGTACTTATTCCCTTTGCTGCTGTCGGTTGGAACATTATGGACGGTTGGCCTGCGGATACAGATTTGATCTACTTAATGAAAGTGATGATCGTGCCTTGTATATTCTGTGTTATGATCTGTCCCTTTCCGACTCCGTTTCGTTTCGTAAAAGAATACTATTTAATGTTCTCTTGTTATGGTATAAGCGGTAGTGCTGAGAGTTGGTTGCTCGATAAGCTTGATTTAGATAAAGCGGTAGAACCTATTAGTTATCTTCGCAACGGCCCTGAAACTTCTTTGCTGCCTCAATTTACTTTAACTGAAGTTGCCGATACTAAGTATATTTCCTGGGAAAATTTTTGTTAATTGTAAAATCAAGTTGAACATATAAAAAAACCATAGCACCGCCCATGT